>Ga0129307_1000389_pt1 | contig 70200 bp, 70 predicted proteins | sample P1105metagenome_FD_94437 | JGI IMG/M metagenome (GOLD analysis project Ga0129307, IMG submission 94437) | Capybara group fecal microbial communities from Wisconsin, USA - P1105 metagenome | ecosystem: Host-associated > Mammals > Digestive system > Large intestine > Fecal | place: USA: Wisconsin...
AAGGCTAGAATTATGATTTGTAAAGGTCTTATTACATCAAAAAGAGCTAACGCATAATTACGTTAACTCTGGTTAAATTCTTTATCAACTTTTTGGGTTCCACCCACTATTTGACAAAGAACCATTCTTTTAAGCTAATAGTTCATCTTCTAGCATGTCTAGTGGTTCTTCTGTTACTTCTGGAACTTCAAGTTTATATTCAACATTTTTATAAGCTCTTGCTCCTGTTCCTGCTGGGATTAGTTTACCAATTATAACGTTTTCTTTTAATCCGTTTAAGTGGTCTACTCTTCCGTGGATTGCTGCATCAGTCAATATTCTTGTAGTTTCTTGGAATGATGCTGCTGATAAGAATGAATCAGTTTCTAGAGATGCTTTTGTGATACCTAGAAGTACTGGGCGTCCTGTTGCTGGGCGTTTTCCTTCAATAATTAGTTTCTTATTAACGTCTGAGAATTCGTTAATATTTACTAGTGTTCCTGGTAGGAATAATGTATCACCACTATTTACTATTTTAATTTTTGAAATCATACGTTTTGCCATAACTTCAACGTGTTTATCTGAGATATCAACACCTTGGCTACGGTAAACTTTTTGAATTTCAAGTAATATATATTGTTGAACAGTTATTGGGTCAGTAACAGTTAATAACTCTTTTGGAGATATTGCTCCATGAGTAAGTCTTTGACCAGCTTTAACTTCTTGATTTAATTCAACTGCAAGTTTAGCGCTGTAGTTTGTTACGTGTTCTCTTGTTTCTGCGTCATTTGTAATGTTGATTATGTATTTTCCGCCATCTTCTTCAATCTTAGTAATTTTACCAGTGATTTCAGCAATGTTGGCTTTTCCTTTTGGATTACGTGCTTCGAATAATTCTTGTACACGTGGAAGACCTTGTGTGATATCGTCTCCGGCAACACCACCTGAGTTTATTGTACGCATTGTAAGCTGAGTACCTGGTTCACCGATTGATTGTGCTGCCATGATACCAACTGCTTCTCCAATTTCAACAATTGATCCTGTAGCAAGGTTTCTACCATAACATTTTCTACATACACCGTGTTCTGTTTTACATGTAAGTACTGTTCTAATTGATACTTTTGTAATTCCTGCTTCAACAATTTTATCAGCTATTGCTTCTGTAATATATGTATCTTTGTCATACATTACTTCTTTTGTTTCTGGATTTATAATTTTCTTATTTGTATATCTACCAACAATACGGTCTCTTAGAGATTCTACTTGAGTGTTGTCTTTTTCATTTATAAATGCTTCAACAACTACTCCTTGTTCTGTTCCACAGTCGTCTTCTTTTACGATTATATCGTGAGCAACATCTACAAGTCTTCTTGTTAAGTAACCTGCATCGGCTGTTTTAAGGGCTGTATCAACTGCACCTTTTCTAGCACCGTGTGTTGCTAAGAAGAATTCTGAAACGTTTGCACCTTCTGAGAATGAAGATGTGATTGGAATTTCTACTGCTTCTCCTGTTGGTTTCATCATAAGTCCACGCATACCTGACATTTGGTTTAGGTTAGATAGGTTACCACGAGCTCCTGAATCAATCATTATAGATATTGGATTTTCTTTATCTTCTTTGATTGCTGCTGATAATTCGTCGGCAATTTTATTTTTAGCTTCATTCCATGTAGCTACAACTTTTTCATATCTTTCTCTATCTGTTATTAAACCACGTTTAAATTGTTTATTTATTTGGTTAACCATATTTCCTGCTTCTTCAAGTACTTCTTCTTTTGTTTTTGATTCAAGTATATCTCCAATACCAATTGAAATTCCTGATAATGTTGAATATTTGAAACCTAAATCTTTCATTTTATCAAGCATTACTGATGTTTCAGTTGTTTGATATCTTTTATAGATTTGTGCAACTAATTTTGTAAGTACTTTTTTAGCAAATGGTTTTACTAATTCCATTTTAGCTATTTCTTCAGGTATATTTACTCCTTTTTCTAGGAAGTATTTCTTTGGTGTTACTTTTTCAATGTTTTCTTCTGATCCATCATTTATGTATTGGAATGAATCTGGGAATATTTCATTGAATATTAGTTTTCCTGGAGTTGTTACTAAGTATTTTCCTTTATATGTATCAGGGAATACTTTATGTTTGAATGATGAAACTGGTATAGCTATACGTGTTTGAAGTGTAATTTCTCTTCTTTCGTATGCCATTAATGCTTCATTATCATTTTTAAATACTCTACCTTCGCCAGGAAGTCCTGCTTTTTCGATTGTGATATAGTAGTTACCTAATATCATATCTTGTCCTGGAGCAACGATTGGTTGTCCATCTGAAGGTTTTAGTATGTTATTAGCGCCAAGCATCAATATTCTTGCTTCTGCTTGTGCTTCTTCACTAATTGGTACGTGTACAGCCATTTGGTCTCCATCGAAGTCGGCATTGAATGCTGCACAAACTAGTGGGTGAAGACGTATTGCTCTACCTGCAATTAGTTTTGGTTCGAATGCTTGAATACCAAGTCTATGTAGTGTTGGAGCACGGTTTAACATTACTGGATGTTCTTTGATTTTTTCCTCTACTACGTCCCATACTCTTGGGTCTTGATTTTCAATCATTTTTTTAGCTGCTTTAATATTTGAAGCAATTTCTTGTTTTACTAATCCATTTATAACGTGTGGTTTAAATAGTTCTAGTGCCATTTCTTTTGGAATACCACACTCATACATTTTTAAACTTGGTCCTACTACGATAACTGAACGTCCTGAGTAGTCAACACGTTTTCCTAGTAAGTTTTGACGGAAACGTCCTTGTTTTCCTTTTAACATACTAGATAATGATTTTAATGGTCTATTACCAGCTCCTGTAATATTTCTTCCACGACGACCGTTATCAAATAGTGCATCTACTGCTTCTTGTAACATACGTTTTTCGTTTTGAATTATTATTGAAGGTGCTCCTAAGTCCATTAATTTCTTTAAACGATTATTTCTGTTTATAACTCTTCTATATAAGTCATTTAAGTCAGATGTTGCGAATCTTCCACCGTCTAATTGAATCATTGGTCTTAATTCTGGTGGGATTACTGGTAGTGCATTTAATATCATCCATTCAGGTTTATTTCCTGATTCTTGGAATGCATTTAATACATCTAATCTTTTAATTAATCTTATTCTTTTTTGACTTTGTGAGTCTTTTATATCTTCTATTTCTTTTAGAATATCATCTATTTCTTTTTTGATGTCTACTTCTTTTAATAGTTCTTGGATTGCTTCTGCACCCATTCCAACTCTAAAAGTATCTCCATATTTTTCATAGTATGTACGATATTCTTTATCACTTATTGTTTGTTTCTTTTCTAGTGGTGCTGCTCCTGGATCTAGTACAACGTAAGATACGAAGTATAATACTTCTTCTAGATCTCTTGGAGACATGTCTAGAACGAGTCCCATTCTTGATGGAATTCCTTTAAAGAACCAAATGTGAGAACAAGGAGTAGCTAACTCGATGTGTCCCATACGTTCACGACGTACTTTACTTCTTGTAACTTCTACTCCACATCTATCACATATTATATTTTTATATCTTAGTCTTTTGTATTTACCACAAGAACATTCAAAGTCCTTTGTTGGCCCAAATATTTTTTCGCAGTATAATCCATCTCTTTCTGGTTTTAATGTACGATAATTGATTGTTTCTGCTTTTTTTACTTCACCATATGACCATTCACGAATTTTTTCTGGTGAGGCTATACCTATTCTTAATCCTTCAAATTGATTAACATCCATTATTCAGCGTCACCTTCCATTTCTTCAAAATCTTCTTCAAAGTCTTCTGATTCAAAATCGTCTTGATTATCTTCAAATTCATTTGCATAATCATCATCAAGTTCTTCTTCTGGTGTTTCTGGTTCTTCACTATATGTAGTTGTTTCAACTTCATCTGAAGTTAAATATGAATCTTTTTCTGATTCCTCTAAGTCTTTTAATTCTACAAAGTTTCCATCTGAATTTAGAACTGTTATATCAAGTCCTAATGCTTGGAATTCTTTTATAGCAACTCTAAAACTTTCTGGTACTCCTGGTTTTGGAATTTCTGTTCCTTTTACTAGGGCTTCGTATACTTTAACACGTCCTACTACGTCGTCTGATTTTGTTGTTATCATTTCTTGTAGTACATGTGCAGCTCCATATGCTTCTAGAGCCCAAACTTCCATTTCTCCGAATCTTTGTCCACCAAATTGTGCTTTTCCTCCTAGTGGTTGTTGTGTTACTAGTGAGTATGGTCCAGTTGAACGCGCATGTAATTTATCGTCTACCATGTGGTGTAGTTTTATCATATACATTACACCAACAGATATTCTATTATCAAATGGTTCACCTGTTCTACCATCGTATAGAATAGTTTTTCCGTCTTCATCTAATCCTGCTTCTTTTAGTGCATCTATTATTTCTTCTTTTGTAGCACCATCAAATACTGGTGTTGCCACATGGATATTTAAGTTTTTAGCTGCAATTCCTAGGTGCATTTCTAGTATTTGTCCTAGGTTCATACGAGATGGAACTCCTAGTGGGTTAAGTAGGATGTCAACAGGTCTACCATCTGCCATGTATGGCATATCTTCTTCTGGTAATATTAGTGATACAACACCTTTGTTACCATGACGTCCTGCCATTTTATCTCCAACGCTTATTTTACGTTTTTGAGCTATATAAACTCTTATTATTTTTGATACTCCTGCTGGTAGTTCATCACAGTCTTCTTTTGTAAATATTTTAATGTCATGAACTATACCTTCTCCACCATGTGGAACTCTTAATGAAGTATCTCTTACTTCTCTTGTTTTTTCTCCAAATATTGCATGTAATAGTTTTTCTTCTGATGTTAATTCAGCCATTCCTTTTGGAGTAACTTTTCCTACTAATATGTCATCATCTTTTACTTCTGTACCAATTCTAATGATACCGTTTTCATCTAGATTTTTAACTGCGTCTTCGCCAATATTTGGTATATCTCTTGTGAATTCTTCAGGTCCTAGTTTTGTATCTCTACATTCAATTTGATAGTCTTCAATATGAATTGAAGTATATACATCATCTTTTACAAGTCTTTCGTTTAGTATTACGGCATCTTCGTAGTTGTAACCATTGTAGTTCATGAATGCTACTGTTACGTTTCTACCTAGAGCCATCTCTCCCATTTCTGTACTTGGTCCATCTGCAATTACTTCGTCTTTTTTTACTTTATCTCCAAGTTTTACTATTGGTACTTGGTGATAACAAGTTCCTGCGTTACTTCTTTCATAACCATTTAGGTAGTAAGTATCGTTTCCACCTAATGTTTTTACTACTATTTTTCTTGCATCTACATAGTCTACAACTCCGTCTGCGTTTGCTATTACAACTGCTCCTGAGTCTCTTGCAGATATTGCTTCTATTCCAGTTCCAACTAATGGTGCTTCATTTTTAAGTAGTGGAATTGCTTGACGTTGCATGTTAGCACCCATAAGTGCACGTTTTCCATCATCGTGTTCAAGGAATGGAATACCTTGTGTAGTTATTGATATAACTTGTTGTGGTGAAACGTCCATGTAGTCTACTTTTTCTTTTTCTATTTGAATTGTTTCTCCATGATATCTTACTGGAATTCTTTTTGGTACTATTTCATTATTTTCATTTAATTCAACTGTAGCTTGTGAAATATAGTATTCTGTTTCTTCATCTGCTGTCATATATTTTACTTCATCTGTTAATTTACAGTTTTCTACTTTTCTATATGGAGTCATTATAAATCCATAATCGTCTACTCTAGCGTATGATGCTAGTGAAGTTATAAGTCCGATATTTGGTCCTTCTGGTGACTCGATTGGACAGATTCTTCCGTAATGTGATGGGTTAACGTCACGTACTTCCATACCTGCTCTATCTCTTGAAAGTCCACCTGGTCCTAGACTTGATAAACGTCTTTTATTTGTTAACTCAGCTACTGGATTTGTTTGATCCATGAATTGTGATAATTGGCTTGATCCAAAGAATTCTTTAATAGCTGCTGTTAAAGGTCTTATGTTTATTAATGATTTAGGAGTAACATCTGCAATTTCTTGTGTACTCATTCTATCTCTGATTACTCTTTCAATTCTTGATACACCAATTCTAAATTGGTTTTGTAGTAATTCTCCAACTTGTCTAACACGTCTATTAGATAGATTATCAATTTCATCAAAATTACCTATTCCATCTAATAAATTTAGATAGTATGATACTGATGCATACACGTCTGAAATTGTAAGACGTTTTTCATCTATTGCTTGGTCATTTCCAATAACTTTTACTATTTTTTCTGGATTAACTTTTGAGTAAATTTTTAATTCTTGTACTTTGTTATATGAATCCAATTCTTCATTTATAAGAACTTCTTTTACTCCATATCCAGCTTCCATTACTGGTTTTAATTTATCAATTATTTCTTTTGTAATTACAGTATCTTTTTCAACTATAACTTCTCCATTTACTTTAATTTCTTCTGCTAATTTGCAGTCTAAAATTCTTTCTAAAATGTTTAGTTTTTTATTGAATTTGTAACGTCCTACCTTAGCCAAATCATATCTAAATGCATCAAAAAATCTTGATATTAATTGGTTTTTAGCACTGTCTAGTGTTGATGGTTCTCCTGGTCTTAATTTTGAGTGAATATCAATTAATGCCTCATCTGTATTTTTATTTACATCTTTAGCCATTGTTTTTGATAGGTATTCATTTTCTCCAAAAAGGTCAACAATATCATCATCACTTGATAATCCTAATGCACGTAGTAATGTTGTAATTGGAACTTTTCTTGTTCTATCAATTCTAACATATACTATATCTCTTGCATCTGTTTCATATTCTAGCCATGTTCCACGTGTTGGAATTACTTGACAAGTTATTATTGGTTTTCCATTTTTCTTATCAATTTCTTTTCCAAAATATACACTTGGAGATCTAACTAGTTGTGATACAATAACACGTTCAGCACCATTTATAATAAATGTTCCTGTTTCTGTCATTATAGGCATATCGCCCAAAAATATTTCTTGTTCCTTTACTTCGCCAGTTTCTTGATTAAATAACATAGCTTGTACTTTCAAAGGAGCAGCGTATGTTGCATATCTTTCTTTGCATTCTTTCTTTGTATATCTTGGATTTTCAAACGTATACTCTCCGAATGCAAGTCTCATGTTTCCTGTAAAACTTTCAACAGGCATGATATCCTCAAATACCTCTTTTATTCCTACATTTAGGAACCAATCATATGATTTTTTTTGAATTTCTAGCAAGTTCCCTAATTTAATTGCGTTTTTTGTTTTTGCATAATTTCTTCTTTCTCGGTGATCACCAAATTTTTCAACTTTATAAGCCACTATTTCACCCCTATACCTATATTTTTCTAGTGCACGCACAACAAAAACAGTACATGTCGCCACTTTATAAGTTTATCAAATCTAAATCAAATTGTCAATTGTTTGTAGCACAAATAATATAAAAACCTTTATTTTTATTTTTTATTTCTATTTTGTATTCTTTTTCTAACTCTTTGGCTAGTGTTTTTGCTCCTTGATTCTTATGTATTACTAACCACAATTGTCCTTCTTTTTTTAGATATTTTTTAGTATCAAATAGTATTTGATATAGTATTTTTTTTCCTACCCTTATTGGTGGATTTGTTATTATATAGTCATATTGTTTTGTTATGTTTTCATACATATTGCTTTCAAATATATTTATTTTTGTATTATTTAATTCTGCATTTTTTTTAGCAAGATTCATAGCTCTAACATTTATATCAATTGCATCTACTTCTGTTTCGAATGCTTTTTTTACATATATTCCAATTGGTCCATATCCGCAACCAAAGTCTAATACTTGTCCACTAATGTTATCTAATGTTTCAAGTAATGTACGTGTACCAAAGTCTAACCCTTTTTTTGAGAATACTCCATTGTCAGTTATAAATGTTAGTTCTGTATTTTTTATAATACATTTTGTTTTTTGTTCTTTTGATTCTACGTAATCATTTGTAAAATAATGTGACATTTTTATCATCCTTTTAGAAACGGTGAAAGCCCATACTTGCGTATAGGCTTAACCATTATTAATTATTTTAATTCGATTGTAGCGCCTGCTTCTTCGAATTTAGCTTTTAATTCATTAGCTTCGTCTGTAGATACGTTTTCTTTAATATTTCCACCGTTATCAGCGATGTCTTTAGCTTCTTTTAATCCTAATCCAGTTACTTCTCTAACTAGTTTGATTACAGCTATTTTGTTAGCTCCAGCACTTGCTAAAACAACGTTAACTGTGCTTGGTCCTTCTTCAGCAGCAGCTCCTGCTACTGGTGCAGCTACAGCTACTGAGCTTGGGTCTACACCAAATTCTTCTTTCATCATATCTACTAATTCTTTAACTTCTAAAATTGTTTTTTCTTTTAAAGCTTCAATAATATCTTTATTTTCTATTTTTGCCATTTTAATTTCCTCCCTTTAATTAATTATTTTCCTCTAAATTTTTAGCATGTAAGTCTAAGCATATTGCTGCATTCTTAACATGTTCCATAAGTCCAGCAGCGAACATTGTAAGTAATGTATCTCTGCTTGGAATTGTTGCAAGTGTTTTTAATTTTGCTTCATCTGCAACTTCTCCATCAACTATACCTATTTTTAATTGTAGTGCTGGATGGTCTTTTGCAAAATCATTTAATGTTTTGATTGGAGCAATTGCGTCTGTTCCGAAAGCTATTGCTTTTGGTCCACCTAATTCTCCTAAATCAATCTTAAGAGTATCCATAGCTCTTTTTGTTAAAGTGTTTTTGTATACTTTATAATCAGAACCTGTTTCTCTTAATTTTCTTCTTAATTCATTTGTTTCTGTAACAGTTAATCCTTGGTATTCGAATAATACTGCTGCATTAGATTCTTTTACCTTATTAGCTATTTCTTCAACAACTTGTGCTTTTTTTTCGATTATTTTAGCATTTGCCATTCTTTCGCCTCCTTTATCTTTTATACCGTAAATAAAAACCTTACTAATAGACAGTAAGGTTCTTAAAGTTTATAACTTAAAGTTCCTCGGTAGGAAATATTAAGCTTTCGCTCCTACTGTCTACGGTACTATTTTTCGCAACGAATTCATTTTAACATATTATTTTCATTTTGTAAATACTAATTTAATTCATTTAAATCAATTTTTACACCTGGACCCATTGTAGATGATAGTGTTACGTTTTTAACATAAGCACCTTTTACTACTGATGGTTTAGCTTTTAAGATAACGTTAACGAATGCATTTAAGTTTTCAAGTAATGCATCATTTGTGAAACTTACTTTTCCTATTAATGCATGTATATTTCCATAAGTGTCTGTTCTATATTCAACACGACCTTTTTTAACGTCTTCTACAGCTTTTTTAACGTCCATTGTTACTGTTCCTGTTTTAGGGTTTGGCATTAATCCTTTTGGTCCTAAGATTTTACCAATTTTTCCTAATGCAGGCATCATGTCTGGAGTTGCTATTAATGTATCGAAATCGAACCAGTTTTCTTTTTCGATTTTTTCGATCATGTCCATATCACCAACATAATCAGCACCAGCCTCTTTAGCTTCAGTAGCTTTTGGCCCTTTAGCTAAAACTAATACTTTTTTAGTTTTACCTGTACCATTTGGTAATACTATAGCTCCTCTTAATTGTTGATCAGCTTTTTTTGTATCTAGGTTTAATCTCATAGCTATTTCTACTGAAGAATCAAACTTAGTTACTGCTGTTTCTTTTACTAATTTAATAGCTTCTTCTTTTGTATATGCTGTTCCTTTTTCTATTTTTGAAGCAGCTTCTACATATTTTTTACCTTTTTTCATTTTTACCTCCTGTGGTTCTAGCGGATAATTTCCTTCCACATAGTTTTACTATGTATTATTCTGAAACTTTAACGCCCATGTTAAGTGCAGTACCTTCAACTATTTTCATAGCTTCTTCTACTGTGTATGCATTTAAGTCTGGTAGTTTAATTTCAGCAATTTCTTTCAATTGTTCTTTTGTTAATGTTCCTACTATTTCGTTCTTTCCTTTTCCAGATCCAGATTTAATTTTAGCATATTTTTTAATTAAGTCTGCTGCTGGTGGAGTTTTTAATACGAAGTCAAATGTTCTATCTTCATAAACAGAAATTTTAACTGGTATAATATCTCCCATCTTGTCTCTTGTTGCATCGTTATATTTTGTACAGAACTCTTGTAGGTTAATTCCTGCTGGTCCTAACACTGTTCCTACTGGAGGAGCTGGTGTTGCTTTTCCTGCTGGAATTTGTAAACTAATTACTTTTGTAACGTTTTTTGCCACGAAAAACACCTCCTAATAAATTTCTTTTTCGTGAGTGGTTATAATGCTTTGCACTACATCCGCTTTTTAAAATTTTCATTTTTTTAGCGCAAATCATAGATAAGCTCCCACTAAATCTATATCAAAAAATTAATATAGCCATTTAATAATATCACAAAATATTTTAAATATCAATGTTTTTTTAAGATTTTTCAATTTGTGATGGTTCTAGTTCTACATTTGTTTCTTGTCCAAATAAATCTAGGCTTACTTCTAGTGTTCCTGTTGTTGCATCAATGTTTTTAACTTTTCCGAACATTCCAGCAAATGGACCGCCTATTACTTTTACGCTGTCTCCAACATTTAAGTCTGTATCTACTTCAATTCTGCTCATTCCCATTTGATTTAGTATTTTATCTGCTTCTTGTGGTGTTAGTGGGAAAGGTTTTGCTCCTTTTCCTGATGATCCGATAAATCCTGTTACACCTGGTGTATTTCTTACTATAAACCATGCTTCATCATTCATTATCATTTCTACTAGGATATATCCTGGAAACATTTTTTTAATTTTTTCTTTTTCTTTTCCATCTTTTACTTCTATTTCTTTTTGTTCTGGTACTACTACTCTAAAGATATAGTCTTCCATACCCATAGTACTAGCACGCATTTCTAGTTTTTCTTTTACCTTATTTTCATGTCCTGAATAAGTGTTAACTACATACCATTCTTTTTGCATTATTTCATTAACTCCTTTATACCCATTATTATTAAGTCGCTTGCTACGAAGAATATACAGAAAAATAAAATTATTGATAGTGTTGCGATACTATATTTAATCATATCTTTCTTTGTAGGCCATTTTACTTTTTTCATTTCTTTTTTAACTTCTGATAATACTTTCATAATATTTTCCTTCCATTTTTTTCTAAAATAAAAACACCCTTTCGTGTCTAAATAAATATTAGCACTTATTGATGTTTTTGTCAATTAGTTTTATTAATCTTTATTAAATATATCTCTTGTGTATATTGGTTTTGTTAATGTTTTTAATTTTTTGTCTTTTCTATTTGCTATTATTATTTCACTTAGTTCATTAAATTTTTCTATATCATTAATTACAGTATATCCTTCATATGTGTTTTCTTTTAATGTAGGTTCATATATTATTACTTCTAATCCTTTGCATCTTAGTTTTTCCATTATTTCTTTTATTGCACTTTCTCTAAAATTATCTGAATTAGTTTTCATTGTAAGTCTATATATTCCTATTATTTTTTTACCTTTTTTTATAATCATGTCTGTAACGTGTTCTTTTCTTGTTTTATTTGATTTTACTACTCCTTCTATTAAGTTTTGTGGTATATCTTTGTAATTAGCAAGTAGTTGTTTTGTGTCTTTTGGGAGGCAGTATCCACCGTATCCGAATGATGGGTTGTTATAGTGGTCTCCTATTCTTGGATCTAGTGATACTCCTTCTATTATATCTTTTGTGTTTAATCCTTTTATCTCTGCATATGTGTCTAGTTCATTGAAGAACGCCACTCTAAGCGCTAGATACGTATTTGAGAATAGTTTTACTGCTTCTGCTTCTGTTGAATTCATGTATTTTATTATAGGATTATTTAAGGCTGATTCTTTTAATAGATTTGCGAAAATTTCTGCTTGTTTGCTTTTTTCTCCTATTATTATTCTTGATGGATATAAGTTATCGTATAGTGCTTTGCCTTCTCTTAAAAATTCTGGTGAGAATATTATATTTTGCTTATTATATTTTGCTTTTATTTTTTCTGTAAATCCAACTGGTATTGTTGATTTAATTATTATTGTTGCATATGCATTTGTTTCTAATATTTTTTTTATTACATCTTCCACGCTTGATGTATCAAAGGAGTTTGTTTGTTCATCGTAATTTGTAGGAGTACATATAATAATAAATTCTTTTTCTTTAAATGCTTCTTTATAGTCAAGTGTTGCTTTTAGATTTAGTTTTTTTTCTTTTAAATATTTTTCTATGTATTCATCTTTTATAGGAGAAATTCTTTTGTTTATTAAATCTACTTTTTGTTTATTTATGTCTAGTGCATATACTTCATTTTTTTGGCTTAATAGTACTGCTAGAGATAATCCTACATATCCTGTTCCTGCTACTGCTATTTTCATTTTACCACCCTGTTCTTTATTAATAATTGTTGTTATTATTTTATATTATATTCAAAAGAACTGTCAATAGATTCTTGACAGTTTGATTTTATTTATTTTGTTTTAATTAATATTTTTTTTATTAAGTTTTTATAGTATTTAAATTCTTCACTTCTTCCATATATTAATAATAATATAATATTTGGAATTGTAATACTTATTATTATTGATATCATTATATTATTACTATATTTATTTAATACGAGTGATAATGATGTTATAAATATAAATATTAATATATGTGTTAATGTTTCTTTTATATAGTTTTTTAGTTTCCTATCAAATAGATTTATATATACATATTTAGGATAACTGTAGCACCATAATACTAGACTACTTAATATTGTTCCTATAAATACTCCTGGTAGTCCTATTAATTTTACCAATATTATTGAAGATATTAAATTTATTGATATTTGAAGTAAAGGTATAAATTTATCTTCTATCCATATTCCTCCTGCGTCCTTAAATGTACTATATGATGGACGCATCATTGTTTGGAAGTAGTTTATTATCAATACTATTAATACTGATGTTGGAAGTAGATATTCTTTACCCAACCATATTTTTATAAATGGTTCTGTTAGTAATAATATTGATGTTGCTGTAAATACTGTTATCCAATAATTTAGGAATCTTATTTTTTTAAATGTTTGATAGTTTTTTTCTTTATTTTTTTCTATTAACAGATTTCCTATGCTTGGCATTGTTGTTTGAATTATATTTCCAAATAGTTTTTTTACTGATTTTATTATATATTCATAACTAGTATATAGTCCTGCAGTGGTGATTCCTAAGAATGCGGATATTAATATATTATCTGTTCCGTTTGTTACTGCTGCTGATGTCTTATGTATTATTAAGGCTTTTACTCTATTTATGATACTTTCTTTAATATTAGTATTTAGTGGTTTTATATTTTTTTCTAATAAAAAAGGATATAATTTATTAGCTTTTATATTTATTATTATGTTTCCTAATAGTATACATATTATTTTTATTATTAAATATAGATAATAATTTTTTGTTATATATAATATTAATATTTGTATTATATTTAGTATTATTATGTATATTATCTCTATTATATTGATTATATAATTATTTTGATTAGCTATTATTAGATTTCTTTTATATGATAGTATATAAGTTGAAACTGTACTTAATAGGAATAATATATATACTAAATATATATTTATATTAACAGTTATATCTTTTACTATATATTTAATAAATGGGGTTATTAATAAACCTATTATTAGTATTAATAAAGTTATGTACTTATATGTTTTTTTATAAAAATACATTATTGATTTAATTGTTTCTTTATCTTTGTTTTTTACATATTTATATAGATTATATGTTATTGAACTACCTATTCCTAGTTCAAACAAATTTAATACTGTTAATATATTTGTGAATAATCCATTTAATCCAGTATATTCTATTCCTAGTATTTTTATAAATAGCGTTTGTCCAATAAAAAGAAATATAATTGTTATTATATTTGTTATAAGTTGAGTTATAGAGTTTTTTATTGAGTTATTTGTTCTCATTTTATCAAATCCTTATAGCAATCCATTGCTCTTTTTATTACATCATCCATGTCGTAGTATTTATATTCTGCTAACCTTCCTCTAAATATTGTATTTGGTTCTTTTTCAGCTAGTTTTTTATATTTTCTTACTTAATTCGTTATTTTTTTATCATTTATTGTATAGTATTTGTCCATTTCTTCTTTATAATCAGTTTGAAATATATGTGGTCCATATTTATTCTATATTTTCAGTATATACATTGTCACCTATATGATTCCTTTTATATATTACTAATACTTTTTTACAAGCTTTATTTGCTAGATTAGCAAATATTGTTCCAAATTATCCAATTCCTACTATTAAATAATCATATTTCATTTTTTCACCCTACATTTTATATTTATATTTTTTTCTGTATATAATTCCTATTTTTTTATATAATTTTGGATTTATCCTGAATAGTAAAAGTTTGATTTTTTCTTTTGATTTAATATTACTTACCAGCATCTTAAATGAAAAAACTTTCCTAAATTTTTTTAATATTTTTCTTTCTTCTAAAAATGATTGGACCTCTTCATTTTCTACAAGATATAGTTTTAGAATACCTCTTAATAATCCAATATCATTTTCTATCATTTTTGGATATATTTTTTTTAGTTCATTATATCTTTCTATTATTGCGTTATAAAAATCAATTGATCTTTCTTTCTTTTCATAACCATCTATAGAAATACAATTTTGATGTTTTAAATAATAATATTTTTTTTGATTACTATATATTATTTTCTTACATTTTAAAATTAATTTATATGTCACTACAACATCGTTTGTGATTCTATTTTGGAAGCGTATGTCGTCAAATAGTTTTCTTTTCATTAATTTATTCCATGTAGTCCCTGCCATGTTTTCAAGTAATAGGACCTTTTTTAACATATCGTAGTTACTTATTATTGATATTTTTTCTTTTTCTATTTCTTTTGTAAAATTATAGTCAAATATTATTAATGGATTGCATGTTGAAAAGTCACAATTATAATTTTTACACAAGTTGTATAAATATTCTATTGTATCAGGTTCTATAAAATCATCCGCGTCTATAAAATATAAATATTCACCCTTGGCATTATCTATTCCTTCATTTCTTGACAGTGATAATCCCTGATTTTTTGTCGTTATTATTCTTACTCGTTTATCCTTATAACTTTTACATATATCTAGTGTTTTATCTGTTGATCCATCATTAATTATTAATATTTCAAGATTCTTATATGTTTGATTTATTATACTATCTATACATTTTTTTAGAAATTTTTCTCCATTATACACATTTATTATAACTGTTATTAATTCTTTCATTTTGTCTCCTTAGTATGTTCAATGTAATCTTTGGAACCTTTTAACATTGTCTTATATGCTTTAAAGAATCTCAAATTATTTAAAATTTCTTTATGCCTTATTAGGTGTTGTAGCATTAATATATGTCTAAATCTTTTTGAAATTGCTGTATATAGTGCTCCTTTATCAAAAAAGAATTTTTCATTATATCCTTTAAACCATGTTGATTCATCGCTAATGATTTTTCCTATTATTTTTGTGGATGAATATATTTTTAATTTATTTTTTAGGAAATCCACTATAAACAGTGTATCGTCCCCACCACTTTTATACTTTGCACCTGGACCAAACATGGTATTCATTCTTATGTTTTTTAAACTTTGTTTTCTAAATGCAACATTGTATGCAGCGTAGTTTAATGAATTATATATATGTAATCTTTTGGATTTTTTATTTATTCTTTTGTTTCTATACGGATTTATGATATTGAAAATAATCATATCTGCTTTAGGGTTATTCTTAAATTCTTCTAATACTACTTTTTCATAGTTTTTATCATATACTACGTCATCATCACAAAGTAGTATAATATCTTCAGTTATGTGTTCTAATCCTCTATTTCTACTATTTGCCGTTCCTATTTCATCATATGAGTATATATTAAAGTTTTTATATTTTTCAAAGTTTTCTCTTCCACATTGATTTATAACTGTACATTTACTTGTTATATTCATTTTATTCAAATCTTTTTTATTTAAATTCATTACTGATAATAATACTTCTAATTTCATATTTATCTCTTTTCTATATAATATTCTTTATACCATTTTATAAATTTATCTAGTCCATCTTCTATATTTGTATTTGGTTTAAAGCTGGTATCTTTTTTTAATTTTTCTGTATCTGCATATGTATTATCTACATCTCCTAATTGTTTAGGTAGTAGTTCTATATTTAGTTCATAGTTTTCTATTAGGTTATTATTTATTAAGGTTTGTTTTAATATATTTATAAAGTCTAATAGTTTTATTGGATTAGAACTTCCTATGTTGTATATTTTTGTTTTTTTATTATCTAATACTTTTATAATACCTTCTACTATATCATCTATATAGGTAAAGTCTCTTAGTGATTCTCCATTATTAAATAGTTCTATTTTTTCTTTGTTTATTATTTTTTTAGTAAAGTTAAAGTATGCCATATCTGGTCTTCCAAATGGCCCATACACTGTAAAGAATCTTAATCCTGTACAATTTATATTATATAAATTGGAATAAGTTTGTGCCATTATTTCATTTGTTTTTTTAGTTGCTGCATATAAACTTATTGGATTATCTGTTTTGCTATCTTCTTTAAATGGTAATTCATTATTACCATATACACTACTAGATGATGCATATATCAAATGATTTATTTTATGTTTCCTTACATTTTCTAATATATTATAGAATCCTATAATATTTGAATTAATATAAGCATCTGGATTTTCAATACTATATCTCACTCCTGCTTGTGCTGCTAAATTAATTACTTTATCTATTTTATATTCATTAAATATTTTATTTAATTCTTCTTTATTACTTATATCGCTTTTTATAAATTTGAAGTTTTTATGTTTTAAATTATTTAATCTATCTTTTTTTAAATTCACATCATAATAATCATTTAGGTTATCTATTCCAATGATTTTATAATCATCTAATATTTTTTTTGTTAGATGGTAGCCAATAAATCCTCCACATCCTGTTATTAATACTGTTTTCATACAATTACCTCTACTTAATTATACCAAAAAACATTAGTATATTTCTATACTAATATTCTATTTTTTATATTGTTCTCCTGCGGGTATTAAATTTAATTCCTTCGTCGCACTATTGCAGTAATTACATGCTTCTATATATGGAACATATTTATAGAAAAATTTATATAATTCTTTTCTTAATTGTTTTTCATCAATATTTTTATCTAACAAATCTATGTAATCTTGTTTTTTTAGCGGTATTTTTTTCAAATTTGTTCCATGAGAACTTCTAGGGCAATGATGAAGTTTTCCATCTAAAATACTAGTACACATAATTTTACAATTTAGAAATTGTTTTCTTAGTTCTTTTTCTTTTCTATTTCTGTTTTCTAAATCCCCATAGTCTCTCCACAAAGAATCTTCTTTACCAAGTACGTATCTTATATTATTCTCTTTTAATTGATTAATTAATTCTTCTTTTTTTCTTGAATTAATGCCATAATTACTTATAAATATATTGAACAAACTATTTTTTAAAATTTTAATTATGTTTTCATTTTTTATTAACAATGTTCCGTTAGTTACTATTGTTATTTTTTTTATTTTATTTTGTTTATTTAGAAATTCTAACAGTTCATATAGTTTTGGATATAATAATGGTTCGCCACCTAATAACCTTAAATGATATATTGAATCACATGAGTTTAGAATTCTTTTTAATGCTTCAATATTTTTGTCTATATCGGTGTCATATTTTTTATTATAGTAGTTCATTAAGGCTGAGCATCCTTTACAATTTAATGTGCATTTTGTTGTTAACACAATTTCTATATATTTTATATTGAATTCTTTTTTTAATATTGCTTTTAATAAAGATATTGGATGGCAAATACATTTTTTTAAATATTTTTTAATTTTTTGTTTTTTGTTTAATTCTTTTATTGTTTCATCATCAAATTCTTTTCTTATTGAAACATATAACTTAATCTTTTTCTTTTTTAACGCATATCTTAATCTATTCATCATAATTTTACTCCTTATACTATATTCTTCTTCTTACAGCGTTGTATGCATAACATGTAAAGCAATTAATTCTTTTTAATAGTGGTAAATTTTCATTTTTATATAAGTTCCATGTACGTTTTATTGCCTTAAATTTATTTGATGATAATGATTTATTTCCTACCCTATATATAGATAAAGGGTCTTGTATTCCATAGGCTATATTTACCTTTTTAAGTATTTTATACCATGCACCATAATCTTGTCCCATTCTCATATTTGGCATATATATATCTTCTTTATTTAAATATTTCATGTTTAACATTACAGTTGAAGTAAATATAGCTGAATTCTTTAACAATTGTTCATATGTTAATGATTTAGGAACATGAGCTATATGAGTTTTATCATTTCTTAAATATAGATACTCACTATATATAAATGTTTTATCTTTTATAAACTTTACTTGTTTTTCTATTTTTTTTAGTTTCCAATAATCATCACTATCTAAGAAGCAAATATAGTGTCCAGTAGATGCCTGTATACCTTTATTTCTAGCTATAGCTGCTCCACTATTTTTTTCTAATTCAATTAGTTTTATCCTTTTATCTTTTATACTTTTTATTATATTTACACTATTATCAGTACTTTTATCATCTATAATTATTATTTCTAAATTTTTGTATGTTTGATTTATAACACTATTTATACATTCTAATATATATTTTTCACTATTGTATACAGGTATTATTACACTTACCTTTTTCATTAATATTCCCCCTGTCCACTAGTAATCCTAGCGATATATAAAAGAATGGAGCAACTTCTATTACGCTTATATTAAAGAATGCTTGTACTAAATATCCAATTACTGGTAGTATTAGATATATCTCTTTATTTTTATAATTATTTTTAATTCCTTTTATTACTATACATCCATAAAATAATAAATATGATATTAAACTAAATATTCCTTCACATGTTAGTATTTGTAGATATTCATTATGTGCTTTATCAAAAAACCATCCTTTCATAGTTAAAGGTTTTTTTCCGAATGCATAATAAAAATTATCTATTCCTGCTCCAGTTAATATATGATTAGGCAGTACCTTTAATGTATTTTTCCAGATAAAGATTCTATTAGACCCATATTTATCATTTATGTTTCCTTTAGCTATTTCTACTGTTTGATTTTTTGTTTTTATTATATCTTTAACTAATCCTGTATAACCTAATTTTGTCGTTAATATTGTTGCAGTTATTATTGTTAATATAATTAGTCCTAATTTGATATATTTTTTTTCTTTTATAGTATATATCATTACATATAATGAGACAACCATTAAACCTACTGCACAACTAGTTGTATTACTTATTAGTAGTCCTATTGTGAATGCAAATATTAATAATCCATGTATTATTTTTAATGGTAATTTTTTTTCATCTATAAATAGTCCTAATACATATGATAAATTAATTATCATAAATGATCCAAAGAAGTTTGGATTTGTTATAAATCCTGTTGCCCATACTTTATTTTTATGCCACATTCTATATACATGTTCTACACAAGTTATTTGAAGTATTGCATATATTAATTCTATAATTCCGCATGTAATTATGGAATATACTATTATTTTTTTATGTTTTTTTTCTATATATGTAGATAACATATATAGTGAGAAATAATATAGAATAGATAATTCTCCTTCATATCTTCCACCTATTCCATATATAGCAACTTTTCTATTAACAGCGAATATAACTGATATAGCACCAAATAATAGTATTGATAATAGTAATATATCAATTATTTTAAAGTTTAAATCTTTTTTATTTTTTCTTTTTATTATAAATATTGTTAATAATACTAATATATTTAATATTAAAAGTATTCTATATCCTTTTGAAAATAGTAATATTTTTATTTTATTAGTTGTTATTAAATAACTACCTATTAAAATATATAGTAGATTTAGTATTATATATATTGGTAATAAATATTCTTTTATTTTTTTCATATATACTCCTTTATACAGTTAAAGCCTTAGCCTATTTTATTAGACTAAGGCTTATATATACTGTTGTAATATGTGGTTTTATAATATTTATTTTTCTAAAATAAAATATATAAGAACCTAAAAACCTAATCGGGAAATTGGCAGAATATTCTATCTTCATCAACAATACATATATCATAGGAAAAACCATCACCTGAAAGAACCATTGTACCAGGATCTTCAATTTGTATATATACCCCTGTATTAGGGTCTACACATCTATACTCATACTCATCCGAAGAGGAATCTTCCGTACAAATCTCACTATAATTATCAATTTTACTTTGTAGCGATGCCATATTTGTTGAATAATCTACTCCTGATTCAGCACAAATTACTTCTCCTTGTATAATTGCGCATGCGTATCTTCTTCCAATACTTCCTGCGTTACCTTTCGTTAGTCCAGCAAAATATCCAAATTGGCTTAAGTCTTCGTAATTTTCTGAGGTAATGATTGCTCCATTATAATAATCATGTACATCCATATCTGAAGTCATATTAGGGGAAGGCATTTTTCCGTCATTTATTTCGGTTACAAATGAATATAAGCATCCTTCTCCCGGACATACCTCATCTGGATTGAATACTGTGTTATTTGTTGATGAAGTTGTAGTTGTTGTAGTTGTTGTTGTAGTTGTAGTTGCTGCAGTAATTTCTGATATATTAACTCCATCACATGTAGATATAACAGGTGTTCCTACTTTTCCATTTATAATAGAAACTGCATATTCGTCAAATTGTAGGCAAGCTTTTGATATTTCATTGTTTTCTAATATTACTGTTCCACCGCTTGGTTTTTTTCCTGATATTTGTATTTCTAGTGTTTCATTTCCTACTAAATATCCTGTTGTTCTATCTACTGTATATGTGTCATTAGGTATTTCATATTCTGAATCTTCTGATAGTTCACCTAAATAATACTTATTTATGGCATCCTTGTAGCCATATGCTGAATCTTGTGCTGCTCCCATTTTTGAGTTTTCAATTATATTTAATATAATTGGTACTGTAATTACTGCAATTATCGCTAGTATTACTATGATTGCTAGTAATTCAATTAAGGTAAAACCTTTTTTATTTTTTTTCATATTTTTCCTCCTCTTTATTGAATAAAATAGATTTTTATAAGTTAAAATGCATCAATTCTTTTATAACAAATTCATGTAATCAAAACCTATTTTTTTACTCTATGAATTATTTTATCATATTTTTTTTAAAATATAAATATCCTTTCAAATTAATTAACAAAAAAATTGGTGATTTAATCACCAATTATCTTCTCATTCCTTGATTAGGTCCTCCATTCATATTCTTGTCCTGCATTCCACCGGGTCCTCCCATAAATTGATTTGTTAGTTCGTTTGTTTCTTTTCCATTTACTATTATTGTTCCATTTTTATAGATTCCTTCTCCATCATAGTCAAATGCAGAATTACCTGTAATGTTAATTGTTCCTCCATTTATGTATAGATTTCCATTTGAATCTATTGCGTCTGTGTCTCCATCAGACATTTTTATTGTTAGATTTCCTCCATTTATTTCTATTGTTGGTATTTCATTTGATTTTTTTCCTGCATTTATCCCATCATCTTGTGCGTTTATTATTATTGTACCATCATTTATTTTTACTAATGTTCCTTCTATACCTTCGTGTGCATTTACTATTATTTCTCCATTATTTATTTCTACTATTTCATCTGCGTGTAATCCATCATCTATACTTGTTACAGTAATTTTTCCATTATTTATAGTAATATTTTTATTTGAATGTATTCCATCATCTTTTGAGTTTATGTCAATTGTTCCATCATTTATTGTTAGGTTATTTTCTGCTTGTATTCCCTTTTCTTTTGAATTTATTTTGATATTTGCGTTTTCTATTGTTATGTTTCCTTTTGATTCTTCTTCGTCATTGTTTGCTTTTATTGCGTCTCCTTTGCTAGTTATGTTAATGTCTCCTGATATCGTTACCGAGTCTTTTCCAATTATTCCGTTTGTATTTGAATTAATTGTTATATTACTATTTATTATTAAGTCATCTTTGCATTTTATTCCATTTTCATAGTTTGATATTATTTCTAGTGTTCCATCTCCATTTATGGTTAGGTCGTCTTTACTATATATTACTGCGTCAAATTCTTCATTTTCTCCATTTGATAGTTTATTATTATTTTTTAGTAATATTGTTGTATGTTTTGAGTTTTCTATTAATATCGCTGGTCCTTCTTTATTTGTTAGTTCAAGATTATCTAGTATAAGTGTTACTTCATCTTCTGTATTTACTGTTATTTTTGAGTTATCGCTTTTTCCTGTTAGTGTATATGTTCCTGATTGTGTTATTGCTATGTTTTCTTCTTCTTTTACTGTAATATTTTTTTCGTCTATTATTTTTTCTTCATATGTTGTTTGTTCTTCATATTCTTCTTTTTGCTTATTGTTTTTTGTATAAATTATGCATATTGATAGTATTATTAATATTAGTAGTATTGTTATATATATTATTTTATTTTTCATTATAATTCTCCTGATTCTTTTAGTTCATGATTAAGTGTTATATTTAAGTTTCCATTTCGTGTTCTTAGTTCGTCTATAAATTCTTTTTCGTTAATTTCTTTTAGTTCTATATTATATGTTATTTCATACATGCTTCCTAGGTTTGTTGTTTTTACTTTTAAAATTTCATGTTTTTTTGTGTATTTATCTAATATATCTTCAAATACATTTGTATAGTCTAGGTCTTCTGGTATTAGTATTTTTATGTTTTGTGTTTTTGGTTTTTCTCCAAATTTTATTTTTGATAATACTAGGAGAGTTAGTGATATTAGTATTGTGAATACTACTGCGAATATAATGTGTCCCATTCCAATAGAAAGTCCTATCGCCATTGCTTCAAATATACTTAATAGTTCTCTTGATGTTCCTGGCATGCTTCTAAATCTTATTAGACTGAATGCTCCTAATATTGCGACGCTTGTTCCTAGGTTTCCATTTACCATCATTATTACTACTTGTACTAATAGTGGTAATAGTACTAATACTGTTATAAAGTTTTTTGTGTATTTTTTTGTTAGTGTATGCGTAAGTGCAACTACTAGTCCTAATATTATTGATGATGTCATGCATATTAATGCATCTGTTATTGATAGTGTTGCTGTTTCATTTAATATACTTGTAAACATTTAAATCTTCCCTTCTTGTTTTAGTTTTATATATATATTTCCATATTTTGAAAATGAGTTAGGATATAGTTTTTCTTTTCTTAATAGTTTTATAAACCAATCTGGATATGATTTTTTTGCTTTTGCTTCTAGTATAAATATATTTTTATCTAGTAGTTTTCCTGAATCTCCATATTCTAAATTAATGTCTTCTATTCGATATCTAATATTATAATCTAGTGTAATTCTAAAGTCATTTTTTTCAAATGCTAATCTATCGTATGCTATAAATATTTTTGGTTTTAATTTATTTTTGTTTATTATGTATTCTAGTTCTTTTGCTTTTTGTGTATTAATTGTTTTTTTACCATTTATAAAATCATATGCATCTTTTAATTCTATTTTCATTCTTCTTTTGTTTCCTATTCCATTATATTTCTTTTTGATTTCTAAGAATACTTTATCTGATAGTTTTGGTATTCCATAGCTTCTTAGTCTTACTTTTTCTTTATATATTGGTTTATCTAATGATTTTCTTATTAAGTCGAAGTTATCTGTATCTAAATAAATACTTGATATTGTGTATTCTTCATTATGATATGGATCTAATTCCATATATTTAGATAATATTTCTTTTATTTTTTTAAATTGTTCTTTATTTAGTATGTATTTTTTTTCTATTCTATTAAATACTTCATTCATATTTCCTCCTCGATGTCTTAATTTTATATTTGTTTTATGGTTGTTTTTTGTGAATATTGTGATAAATAAATGAAAAAAATGCTTATTTAAGCACTTTTTCTTCTTTTTTTGTATCTTTATTTTCTAGTATTAGATTAATTTCTAATTCTGGTGTTAGTGGTGTATTTTCTTTTATACTTTGACTTTTTACATATCCATTTCCTGTTAATGTATATTTAATGTTTAATTTATCAAGTAGGAATATTGCTTCACGTTTTGACCAATTTGTCATATTTGGTATTGTTTTGTTTCCATTTGTTATCAGTATTATTCTATCTGTTGCTACAAGTTTTTGTTTTGGATAGTAATCTATTACTCTATCACCATCACCTACTACTACTACATTTAGATTTTTTTCTTGTAGTTTTTTTAAGGTTTCTTCTTTATTTTTATTTATATAGTTTTCTAATGTATATTCTGATAGATTTTTATTTTCTTCTCTTTTTGTTGTATTTATATTTTTGTATTTTGCGATATTTTTTATTACTTCTACAACTGGCTCTGATATTGTTATTGTATTACCGAAGTTTGGTCTTTTTATTGCAGCATATATTATTATTTCTGGGTTTTCTTTTGGAAACATTCCAGCAAATGAGTATATATAGTCATTGTCTGCTTGAAGGTATCCTCCATTTTTATCATCATATATTTGAGCTGTTCCTGTTTTTCCAATTATGTCTAAGCCTTCTACTTTATATCTATTTCCTGTTGTTCCTTCGTTTTGTCCGTTTACTACATTATACATTAGTTCTTTTATTTTTTTTATTGTTGTTTCGCTTGCGAGTTGTTCTGTTTCTTCTATTTGTCTTTCGTATGTTGTTTCGTTTGTATTTGTGTCTATTATTTTTTCTACTATGTGTGGTTTTAGGATTTTTCCATTATTCGCTATCATTGTTAGCGCCTGAAGATGTTGAATTGGTGTTGTAAGTATTCCTTGTCCAAAGCCTGCATTTATTAATTCAATATCGTAATTAAAGTTTAACTCGCTTGTTAGTTCTCTTCCCATTTCTATTCCTGTTATTTCATCGAATCCATATTTGTGATAGCAGTCTTTTAATTCTTGTTTTGTAAGCATTGTATTTAGCATGTTTGCGATTCCAACGTTACTTGAGTATTCAAATCCTAGGTCATAGCTAATGGTTCCCCATCCATATCCATTCCAGTCTTTTACTGTATCATCTCCTGTTGTATATTTTCCTGATAGGAATGTTTTTGATCCGTCGTATACTCCTTTTTCTATTGCACACATATATGTGTATGTTTTCATTGTTGAGCCTGGTTCAAAAAGGAATGATGATAGTGGGTTTTCGTAGTTTGTTATGTCTTTTACGTTTGGGTCAAATGATGGTGTTGATGCGCTTCCTAGTATGTCTCCTGTTTTTGCATCCATTACTGATATTAGCATCCAGTCTGGTTTATATTTATTACTATTTGTTTTTACTGCGGTTTCTAAGAATCTTTGTATATTTGAATCTAGTGTCAAATAGATATTACTTCCGTTTGTTGGGTTGGTTCTTGTTTCTGGGGTATCTGGAATTTTATATCCATTAAGGTCTTGTTGGTATTCTTCATATCCATCTATTCCTTTTAGTATATCATCATATTTTGATTCAATTCCCATTTCTCCTATAATACTTCCGTCTTCATTTTTCTTTGCATATCCAATTATGTATGATGCGAAGTTTCCGTTTGGATAATATCTTTTTTGATCTTCTATAAAGTCTATTCCTGGTAGGTCTAGGGCTTCTATTTCTTGTTTTTTTAGTTCTGTTATTCCTCTTCCTCCTGGTCCTAGTTCTACTTGATATAGGTCTTGACTCATTAATTCTGTTAGTTTTTCTACTGACATATTAAGTACTGGAGCAAGCTTATATGCGGTGTATTCTGGGTCTTGTACGTGTTTTATTTCGCTTGATGAACCTGTTCTTGTTGGTGATAAATAAGCGATTACTGTGTATGATGTTACGTTTATCGCAAGGTTTGATCCATCTCTATCGAATATGCTTCCACGTGTTGCATATATTACATTTGATGTTGTGTTTCTATTAAGTGAGAATTCTCTCATATCTATTCCGTATATTTTTGGAAATAATGATAGGTGCACTAATTGGATTAATAAGGCAAAAATAAAAACAAGATAAAATACAAACATTTTTCTTGGAAGTTTCCAGTTTTGTCTTTTTCTTGTTTTCATTTTAGCACCTTCTATTCGTTTATTATTATAATATTATCATTATTATACGCTAATCCCATGTCTTTTACAATATTATTAACATAATCAAATGAGGTTAATTCGTTTACTTGCATCGTTAAGGATTCGTTTTTTTTAGATTGTGTTGACACATCTGATTTTAGTTTTTCTACCATTATATTTAAATTACCTATACTTGCACTACAAAATATTTTTAATAGGAATGTGCCACATAAAGCGAATGCAGCGCATGTGTATAGTAATTTTTCACCTTTTGTAATTTTTACCCTTTTTTTCTTTTTCTTACTCACTTTACTTGACCCTTTCTATTACTCTTAATTTTGCACTTCGTGCTCTAGCATTTTCTTCTAGTTCTTGCTTTGATGGTTTTATGTTTGCGATTGTTTTAAACTTTGGTTGATATTCTTCTGGAATTATTGGGAGTTTTTTGATGTTTTTATCTATTTCTGATACACTTTTAAATACTTCTTTACAGATTTTATCTTCAAGTGAATGAAATGTTATTACGCAAATTCTACCGTTTATATCTATTAAGTCTAATGCGTCTTTTAAACTTCTTTCAAATACTCCTAATTCATCATTTACTTCTATTCTAATTGCTTGAAATACTTTTCGTGCTGGATGTTTTTCTCTTTTGTATTTTTCTGGCACACTATTTTTTATTATTTCTACTAATTCAAGTGTTGTTTCTATTGGTTTTGTTTGTCTTTCTTTTATTATATTTTTTGCTATAGACGTTGCGTATTTTTCTTCTCCGTATTCTTTAAATATTCTAACTAAGTCTTTATATTCGTATGTGTTTACTAATTCATAAGCGCTAAATGGTTTTGTTTGATCCATACGCATATCAAGCCTTGCATCTTTATGGAATGAGAATCCTCTATAGTCTTCGTCTAGTTGTGGGCTTGATACTCCTATATCGTACAGAATTCCATTTACTTTTTTTATATTTCTTTTGTTTAGTTCTTCTTTTATGTTTTCAAAGTTTGATTTTATTATTTCATAGTTATCGGATATTTCATCAAGACGTTTTTTGCTATAATTAATTGCTTCTTCATCTTGATCAAAGGCGAAAAGAAAACCCCTTTTTATTTTCTTTAATATATTGCTACTATGCCCGCCATATCCTAGTGTACAATCAACGATGGTACTGTTTTCTTGGATATTCAAATATTCTAGACATTCTTCAAGTAAAACGCTTTTATGCATATGTACCTCCTAAATATTTGTTCCAAATAGGTTATCTGCTATATCTGATAAGTCGTCTATGTTATCTGTCATGAAGCTATCCCATGATGTTTTATCCCATACTTCTAAGTGATCATTTACTCCTATTATCACACAGTCTTTTTCTAAGTTAGCATAGTCTATAAGTGGTCCACTTATTTTTATTCTTCCTTGCTTATCAAATTCGCACTCACTTGCACCTGATAAAAAGAATCTCATGAAGTTTCTGGCATCTTTTGTGTTGGGTAGTTCTCGGTATTTTTTTATAATGTTTGTCCATTCTTCGCATGAATAAATGAATAAACATTTGTCTAAACCTCTTGTGATTATACATGTTTCTTTTAATTCTATTCTTAGTTTTGATGGAATTGTTAGTCTTCCTTTATCATCAATACTATAATGATATTCTCCCATTAACATGTAAAATCACCCACTTTCCCCCACTTTTTACCACTGCTTACCACTATTATAATGTTTTTATGTTCAAATGTAAAGTTTTTTTTGCTTTTTTTGTAGTACTTTACATTTATTTTAAAAAAATACATAAGTTTTCACCTATGTATTTATTTTTTTACCAAATGCATGAACCTAGTATAATCGCTAATAAGATATATAGAACTATTAGTATTATATATCCGTTTCTGTTTGTATTTGAATTGTTATTCCCACACTCTTTTTGACAATTCTTTTCGCATGACATATTTTTTACCTCCTTAAATATAAGCTCCAAGTATAATTATTAAAAGAATAAATAGAACTAGTACGATTGCAGCGCCAGATACACCTGTATTATTACACATAATATCGATCCTCCTTTTTATCTTTCACCTTATTTTATGAAAATTTAATATTTATGTGATTAGTTATGTCTAAATTATTGTTTTTTTATTTTTTTTTTGCTATTATATTTATGTATGAAAAAGACATACTTGAAGGGAGATAACATGAGAAAAAAAGTTTTAGGTATTATGTGTACTTTGGTTTTACTTACTGGTTGTAGTAAAAGTCCAAAGATTAGTAATGGTGAGGAAGTAATTGCTTCTGTTGATGGAAAGGAATTTACTGCTAATGAGTTGTACGATGCAATGAAAGATCAATATGGTACTTCTATATTAATTAATTTAGTTGATGCTTATATTGCTGATAAGGAAATTGAGGATAATGAAGATGCTAAGGTTTATGCTGATTCTATGATTTCTCAATATAAGTTACAATATGAGCAATATGGAATGAATTTCAGTGACGCTTTAGCTAATGCTGGATATTCTTCTGAAGATGCTTTTAAGAAGGTTTTAATGTCTGATTATAAGATGAATGAAATCACTAAAAAATATTTAAAAGAAGAAGTAACTGATAAAGAAATTCAAAAATATTATGATGAAAAAATTTCTGAAGAATTAAATGTTAAGCATATTTTGATTGCTCCTGATGTTAAGGAAGGTGCTACTGAAGAGGAAAAGACTGAGGCTGAAACTGTTGCTTATAATAAGGCTGTTGATTTAATTAATATGTTAAATCAAGGTGCTGATTTTGAACAATTAGCTCGTGACAATTCAAACGATACTGCAAGTGCTGCTAATGGTGGTGTTATTAATAATGTTACTAAGGAAGGATATGTTACTGAATTCTATAATGCAGCTTATGCTTTAGAGGAAGGTAAATATACTACTACACCTGTTAAGTCTGAGTATGGATATCATATTATTTATTTGGATAAGAAGCTTGAAAAGGAATCTCTTGATAATTTAAAAGATACTATTAAGGATTCTATTGTTACTGATAAATTACAAAATGATCAAAGTTTGCAACAAACTACTTGGGATAAAATTAGAAGTAAATATAACCTAAATATCACTGATACTAAATTAAGTAATACTTATAAGTCTACAATTGAAAATATAAGTAAATAAAAAGATAGTTTATTCTATCTTTTTTTATATTATTTTATTTATTTCATCCATATTGAATCCTTTTTGATATAGTTTTTGTTTTATGTTGAATTTTAGTTTTTCTCCTTCATATTTTTGTGATAATTTTTTATATAGTTTTTCATATTCTTTTTTTATTATGTCATTATTTTCTGGTTTATTCTCTTCTATTATGTATAATATGTCTGTTTTGTCATATCCTAAATTTGAGAAGTAGTTTAATAGTTTTATATTCATTATTTTATTTGAGTATTTTGTGTTTGTATTTATTTTTTTTGTTATTAGTTTTTCTAGTTTTTTTGTGGTTATTTCTTTATTTATTTCTAATTCTTTATCAATTAGTTCTTCATCCATGTTTTGTTTAATTAGGTATTCTTTTATTTTATTTGGTCCATCGTTTGAAAAGTTTATTCTATCATGTATATATGCTTTTAGATATATTTTATCGTTTATTAGTCCTTGTTCTTTTAATTTTTTTATTATACTTTCTGGTTCAATATCTTGTTTAATTAAATATTCTTTTATTTCTTGTTCACTTCTTAGTTTTGTTTTTATTTGTTTTAATACATTATTATATGTTTCGTAGTATTTATTTTCTTGTTCTATTTTGTTTTTTAAGTTATCGTCTATTTCTTTTTTATACAGTATGTTATTTTTAATTATTACGTCGTCGTATGTTTGGATTATTGTATTATCTAGTAGTGTTATTAAATATTTATTGTTTCGTTTTTTTATGTTTTTTATTTTCACTTTAATCACCTATAATTATTATACCTCATTTTTTTATTTGTACCTCCTTATTTTTAATTTTTTCTTTTATATTGTCGAATTTTGTGGTATTATATTATATAGATAATAGAGGTTGGTAGAATGAAGAAGATATTGATTAGTTTAAGTCAAGATACTATTAATTTAAGATATAAGATTGATAAAACTCGTGAAGATAAGGATTTAACTCGTACTTTGATGAATACTAATGTTATTTCTAATGATGAGCTTATTTTTAGTGATGCTTATTTGAAGAATAATGTTGGATTAATGTGTAGTTTTTTGACTGAAATAGTAAAGGAAAAAAAGATATCTAAGCTTGTTATTGAGGAATCTGATATTGTTTTGATTGCTTTGGATATTTTTAAGGATATAAAATATATTACTAAGTTATATATCACTTCTGATACTCAAGTTAGTTATAAGATTTATGAAAAACTTCTTCTATGTGATTATTTAAAGTATGTTAATTGTTTTGAAATACCATCATTTATGTTAGAAAAGTTAACTGATAATGGTATGGTTGTTGATATAAGATGTGAAATTGTTTCTATTAGTAATTTTGTTTATCAGAATAATTTAATTAATTATACTAAGTTGTATTATCGTAAGACTATAAAGATTTTTAGTAAGTTAAATGATACTGATTTAGGTGATTTTGAAACTTTCTGTCAGATTAATAGAAATCTTAGAACTATTTATATTTATGATTTTGATATTTCTATGATTGAAAATATTTGTAAGATTCTTTCTAAGACTAAGAAAAAAAATGTTAGAGTTTTAATTTATCAGAATTTAGATAATACTAGTTTGATTAATGATTCAATGAAAAAATTGAAATTATTTAATAAGTTTTTAATTAAGGAATGTGATTCTAAATTAAAGATTATTTATGGTATGGATTACATTAGTCGTAATTTTGTTAAGCAATTAAGTATTACTAATATTAAGACGTGTCTATTAATTGTTATTTTATTAGAATTAGTTGTATTTGCTAGTGTGAAGTTAAATAATTATAAGACTAAAAAGAATATCGATGACTTACAGGATATATCTAATGAAATTGGTTATACTTTTGAAGAGTTTGGTGCTGATGAAACTGTATTAGAAACTGAAAATACTGAGGTTATTTCTGAGGAAGAAACAATTGTTGCTACTCCATATAATACTAGATATGAAGAGTCTTTTGATAAGTTGTTATCAATTAACTCTGATACACGTGCTTGGTTAAGAGTTAATAATACTAGTATAAATTATCCTGTTGTTCAAGGTACTGATAATGATTTTTATTTGAATCATGATTATAATAGAGATGATAATCTTAATGGTTGGATTTTTATTGATTATAGGAATGATATGGAGAATTTGGATCAAAATACTATTATGTATGGTCATAATACTAGAGGTACTACTATGTTTGCTACTTTGAGATATGTTTTACAGGAATCATGGTATAATAATTCTGAAAATTTGGATATTGTTTTTAATACTCCAGAACATCAATATAGAGCTCGAATATTCTCTGTTTATGTAATTCCTAATACTAATGATTATTTGTATATTAATTTTTCTGATGAAGATTATTTTAATTTTATAAATATGATTAAGTCTCGTAGTATTCATGATTTTGGTGTTGATTTTACTACTGATGATAAGATGATTACTTTATCTACTTGTAATAATAATGGTGATAAAAGATTAGTTGTACATGCCAAATTAATTGAAATTTAAAAACAAATCATTTATTTCTGATTTGTTTTTTTATTATCTTCATTATAATAATTATTTATTATTTCTTTTATTTTTATACTTGCTTCTATTTGTTCTTGAATATTTTTTGATATAAAAAATTTTACTATATTTTTTGTTAATTCATTTGTTTCATTTTGAAAGCTTATATTTTGTTCGTTTATTTTTATAAGTTCAAATGTCTCTCTAAAAATTTCTTTTATCTCTTTTGGTATTTCTTTATGTTGGTTTATATATAATGATTTTTTTTGTTGTAGTCTTAATTCATTATTCTTATTAAATTCTTCTATTGCATTTACAAAGTTTGTTTTTCCTATAGCGTTCATATATTCTAGCCAATTTTTATTATTTGGTTGTCCTTTGATTATATATTCAGGATATTTGCTGTTTAAATATTGTATTAATTGATTTATTTCATTTAATCCATTATTTTCATATTGATCAATAATACTTGTGAAGTGTCCATTATATCCATGTGGTCTATTGTATTCAATATTATATAAGTTGCATATTTGTTTTAATGAATTATCTATTATTTGTTTTGTTTCTTCGTCATAAGCATTCATTTCTGTTCTAAACGGTAATATTCCATTTTCTGATAGGAACATATTTATTGCTAGAGCTTGATTTCCTTTATATATTATAAGATTTCTCTTGCTTAATTTAGATAATAATTCTTTATTGTTTTTTATTTTTTCATAATTTTCTTGAGATATTAGTATCGTAGCGTTTTCTGATATTTTTAATCCTTCATGTGTGATATCTAAGTATGCATCTTTTTCTGACAATGAATAAGCATACCCTGAGTTTAAAAAGTTATTTATGTCATCTATTATTGTGAATGGTCTATCGTTTTTTACTGTATTGTATTCTTCTGTTAATTTAAGTGGTGTATTAATTGTAAAATGTTTTGTTGATCTGAATTCTTGTCCGATTAATACTTTTATTTGTTTTAAGTTCATTTCTGTTTTTTGTGTTTTTGAAAATATACTGAATTTATTTTTTTTTGTTGTTCCTTCATTATATGTTAGTAATGTTTTATATTCACCATTCAAATTAATTGTCCAGGTATAGTTTTCTGGAATGAAGTCATCATTTCTAATTATTACAAATTTATTTATTTTTCTGTTTTCTTTAGTTTCTTCTATTAATTCTTGTATATTTGTTTTATATTTTTCAATGTTTTCTTTTTTTTCTGTATCAATTATATTTTCATCACTGATTTTTAAAATATTACTCATTTTATCATTCCATTCTATATTAATAATATTATATTTTTTTATTTAAATCAATGTTTTATTTAAATAAAATTAACTTATAAAAAAAAATACATTATTGTAAATGTATTAGTCCTTTTGAAACTTCTTCTAATGCTTTTCCAATGTTTTTTTCTGATTTGTATTCATTGTCTTTCATTTGAAGATGTTCTGTTTCTTTTATTTCTTGTACTCTTTTTGATACTAGATTTACTAATAAGTATTTTGATCCTACTTGTGTTAGTAATTTATCTATTGATGGATAAATCATCTTATCACTCCCTCCTTTTTATAATAGTATATTATTCTTTAAAAATCAAGTAAAAAACTGTTTTTTTAGTTAATTATTGTTTTTATTAGTTTTGTTGGTTCTTGTTTTTCTTTTGTTATTTCGAAACAGTCTAGTACTTTTTGTTCTTCTATTTGTTTTTCATTTATATATAGTTTTAGTAGTTCCTCGTCTTTTTTTATTTTGTCTCCTACTTTTTTATTTAGTACTATTCCTACTTCAAAATCAATGTTATCTTCTTTATTTAGTCTTCCAGCTCCTAGTATTCTTGCGATTTCTCCAAGTTCAAGAGCATTTATGTGTTTAATATATCCTTCTTTTTTACTTTTTATTGATATTATTTTTTTTGATATTTTTATTTTGTTTAATTTTCCATTTTGATTTTGTACTAGTTCTTGGAATTTTTTGTATGCTTTTCCATTGTATAGGTTTTCTGTTACTTCTTTATATGCATCTTCTAGTTTTATATTTTTTCCAAGTCCTACCATGTAAGTTGCGAGATTTATTACTAGGTGTGTTAGGTCTTTTGGTCCTTTTCCTATTAGTGTATTTATACTTTCAAGTACTTCTAGTGAGTTTCCTATTGCGTATCCTAATGGTTCATCCATATCTGTAATGAAACATACTACTTTTTTATTGTATTTTTTTCCTATTTCAACTAATAGTTGTGCTAGTTTTTTTGCATCACTCTCTGTTTTCATTAGAGCGCCATTTCCTACTTTTACATCTATTATTATTGTATGTGCCCCGCTTGCTAGTTTTTTACTCATTATTGATGATGCGATTAGTGGGATTGATTCTACTGTCCCTGTTACGTCTCTTAGTGCATAGATTTTTTTATCTGCTGGAACTAGATTTCCCATTTGTCCTACTATTGCGACGTTTATATTTTTTACCTGTTCTTTAAAGCTATCAATGTCTATGCTTGTATTAAATTCTGGTATTGATTCTAGTTTATCTATTGTTCCGCCTGTAAATCCTAGACCTCTTCCTGACATTTTAGCAACGTTTACTCCACATGATGCGACAAGTGGTGCTAGTATTAGTGTTGTTTTGTCTCCAACTCCTCCTGTTGAGTGTTTATCTACTACTGGTTGTATGTCGTCTAGATTTATTATTTCACCACTATTTAACATTATATCTGTTAGGTTGAATGTTTCTTCTTTTGTCATTCCTTGTATTGTTATTGCCATTAATAGTGAACTCATTTGATAGTCTTTTATGCTTCCGTCAATATATCCCATTACCGCATATTTTATTTCTTCGTATGATAGTTCTTCTTTGTTTTTCTTTTTTGTTATTATATCTATTATAGTCATATCATCACCATAATAATTATATCAGATTATATAAAAAAATGAAATAGTTAAACTATTTCATTATTTTTCTATTTATTAATTCTATTGTTCTTTTTGGATCTGAACAAAGTTTATTATAAAGCTCACGATTGTTTTTTAATTCTTTTATTATTTGAATATCTTCGTCAGCCATTTTTAGTTTATATTCTCTTTTTGTTTCACTAACAACTGTTTTATCTCTTCCTAATACGTAATCTGGTTCTAGGTCTAGTATTTCAATTAGGTCTAGAAAGTTTTCCATTGTTGGTGTTCTTGTACCTTTTTCATATCCACAAATTGATACTTTTGAAACTCCTAATAGTTTTCCAAGATCTTCTTGGGACATTTTTCTTTTTATTCTTGCTTCTTTTAATCTTTTTCCTATTATCATATAAATCCTCCCCGAAACAATTTGTTAACTATATTATAACAGAGTATTGTATTTTTTTAACAAAATTAACTTTTTGCTTATTTTTTATTGATATTAACTATAAATTAATGTATAATTATCTTGGTGATGTTATGGAAAAGTTAAGAGAAGTTCGACTAAAAAATAAGTTTACTAATCAATTTATGGCTGATATTTTAGGTGTAAGCAAACCTTTTTATTGGCAGTTAGAACATGATGAGAAAAGGCTTAGTTATGAAATGGCTATTAAAATAGCTGACATTTTTCATTTAAAGCCTGATGATTTGTTCTATGATGAATTTAAGATGAGAAAATCAGAATGTTTCTGATTTTTTTATTTTAACATATTTGAAACTTTTAATAAATAGTTTTTTTAAATATTATTATTTTTATTTTGTTTTCTTCTACTGTATACATGAAACTTAGTTTTAATTTACTTAAGAATTTGTTTATTTTTTTTATTGTTTTTATATTCATGTTTAGCAGATTATTGGTCTGCTTTCTTTGTTGATAGGAATGATACTCTTTCAGCTACTAGTTCTACTACGTTATGTTTTTCTTCATTTTCTTCATAGCTTCTAGATTGTAGTCTTCCTTTTACTGCTACTAAGTCTCCTTTTTTACAATATTCAGCTGTTGTTTCTGCAACGCCTTTCCAAAGCTTACATGGAAGGAAGTCTGTGTCGTATTGTCCATCCATGTTTTTATAGTTTCTTGGTACTGCAAGTGTTAGTTCTGCTACTTTATTTCCATTTTCTGTTTCGTGTAGTTCTAAATCTCTCACGATTCTTCCTACTATTACTGTATTATTTAACATATTATTTCTCCTTTCAAATTAAGGGAATAGTGGGCCCTGTTATCCCCTTGATTTAAAGGTTATCATATATAAAAAAGTATTGCAAATGAGGGTTTTTCAAAAAGTGTTAAAAAAAATGTGCAGTTTTTCAAAATCTGCCTAGGCAGAAATTCAAATTTTGCACGTTTTTTTTTGCAGTTTATTAAAATTAGTATTTTCGCAATTTTTTTAACATTTTAGTTCAATTTCTGTATTTTTTATGTTTTTTGTGTCTTTTTCTATTCTAAATATTATTTTTGATTGTTTATCACATTTGTTTAGTTTTTTTAAATCATATCCATCTTCGTCACTAGCATTTTGTAAGTCTTCAAGTGTTATTGTTGCTTCATCTATATTGTTTACTATTTTCATATGGTTTTCATAGTATGTTTTTGCGTAGTCTTCAAATATTTTTTCTTTGTTTGTACATCCTGTTAGAAGTATTAATGGTATTAATAATATTATTTTTTTCATTTTTCCTCCTAAAAATAATTTTTTAATAGTGAGTTTAATTCTACTGCATACTCCATTGGTAGTTCTTCTCTAAATCTTTCTATAAAGCCCATTATTAGTAGTTCTTTTGCTTTTTCTTCGTTTATTCCTCTACTCATTAGATAGAATAGTTTGTCTTTGTCTATTTTTGATACTGTTGCTTCGTGTTCTATATTTGATGTTTTATTTGATACTTTATTTTGTGGTATTGTATCACTTTTTGATATATCGTCTAGTATTATTGTGTCGCATTTTACGTATGCTTTTGAGTGTTCTGCTTTACTTGTTATGTTTACTGTTCCTCTATATGTTGCCTCTCCACCGTTTAGTGCAATTGATTTACTTATTATATTGCTTTTTGTGTGTGGTGCTAAGTGTATCATTTTTGCTCCGGCATCTTGGATTTGATTTTTTGTTGCGACTGCTATTGATATACAGTTACCACTTGCGTATTCTCCATTTAATATACATGATGGATATTTCATATTTATTTTTGAGCCAATGTTTCCATCAATCCATTCCATTGTTCCTGAATCACTAACGATTGCTCGTTTTGTTACTAGGTTGTATACATCACTTGACCAATTTTGTATTGTTGTATATCTACATTTTGCGTTTTTCTTAACGTATATTTCTACTACTGCTGCATGAAGTGAATCTGATGTATATGTTGGTGCTGTGCATCCTTCCATATAGTGTAATTCTGAATCTTCATCAACTATTATTATTGTTCTTTCAAATTGTCCCATGTTTTTTGAGTTTATTCTAAAGTAGCTTTGAAGGGGTCTATCTAGTTTTGTTTTTGGTGGAATATATATGAATGTTCCTCCACTCCATACTGCTCCATTTAGTGCTGTATATTTATTTTCATCATATTTTACTAGATTATTGAAGTATTCTTTGAATAGTTCTGGATATTTTTTTAGTGCTGTGTCTGTATCGCAGAATATTACGTTTTTTTCTTCTAGTTCTTTAATCATATTATGATATATTACTTCGCTTTCAAATTGTGCTCCTACTCCTGCTAGATATTTTTTTTCTGCTTCTGGCAAACCAATTTTACAGAATGTTTCTCGTGCTGTTGTTGGAACTTCTTCCCAATTATTATGTATTTTATCGTCTATTTTTTTATAATAGTTTATTATATCAAAGTCTATTTTTAGTTCTGGACCAAATTTTGGATTATTAAGTTCTATGAATTTTTTGTATGCTTTAAGTCTAAATTCTTTCATCCAAGTTGGTTCATTTTTTATATTTGATATTTCTATTACTTTATTTTCATCTATGTTTTTTTTCATGTGATCACCATTATTATTATACTAAATAAATACTCAAAAAAAAAGAAAACTTTACATTTTCTTTTTATTTTTTTTCTTTTATTATTCTTTCTATTCCCCACCAGCCAAGTAATGCGCATTTTTTTCTATTTGGTTGTTTTGATATGTCATTATATGCATTTGCTTGTTCTAATATGTCTTCATTATATTCTTTTTCTTCTATCATGTTATAGAAATTGTTTATTATTTCTTTTGCTTCTTCTAGTGTTTTTCCTAAAAGTGTATCTATCATTACTGATGTAGATGATGTGCATATTGCGCATGCTTCTCCATCAAATCTTACGTCTTTTATTTTGTTATTTTCTAATTTTACCATTAAATCTACTTCGTCTATACATGATTCATTATTCATGTTTATTTTAATATATGTATCATCATCTATTAATCCTTTGTTTTTAGGATTTTGGTAGTGCTCTAGAATTATACTTCTTTTCATATTTTGATCCATAAAATCGCCTCACTCATATTTTATCACATTGTTTTTGTTTTTTCTAAATATTTTTTTATAATTATTCCGTTTTCTATAAAGTCTTTTTCATTTGTTATATTTGGATTTTTAATTTTTATTGGTGAATCTATTTTACTTTTTTTTCTTTTGGCAAAATAGTTTATTAATTCTTCATCTAAAATCATCCATTTTATGTTTTTATATATTGGTTTTAGTCCTTGTAGTTCTTCTAATTCTTCAGGAGAATCATAATCGAAATATTCATTTGTCTGTTTTATGATTCCAAATGTTACATCATCAAAGCTAAATGTATTAGATTCTTCATTGTATACTAGGTTTAGTTGATGCCCTACAAATTTATTTTCATGTTTTATCATACAATTGATGCAAATGGAGTATATTCCTATTTGTTCTAAAAGTAGTTTATATATTTGTGCGAATCCATTGCATATTCCTTTGTTTGTTAGAAGTGGCGCTAGGAATTCGTTTTCTGGATTTCTTGGAAATCTTTTTTTTGTATCTATTTCGTTATAGTTTTTTAGTATTCCTTCAAAGTATTCATAATCGTATGTTTTTGTTTTTGTTAAGTATTCATATATTTGTTTTCTTTGTTCGTATTTTGTTAAACTATTATCTATTTTTATTTCTTCTAGTGTTTTATTTATAAGTTTTTTTATTTTTTCGTTTGTTATTTCCATTATTTATCATTCCTTAATTGGTTTTTTATAAATTTTCCTGCTTCTGTTAGATCGTTATCTGTTATATTTGTTTTACTAGTCCCTGGTTTTAATAGCGCTGATGATTCGTCTTTATCACTTAATGACCATGCTGCCCATGATAAATTATTATTGTTTATAAATTCTATCCATTTTTCTGCTTCTTCTAGATATACCCCATTATTTCCTGATGCATCACTTACTCCCCATTCACTTACAAATATAGGTATTGTTTTTAATGCTTCTTTTGCCCTATTTCTTAGTTCTTCTTTATGTGTACCCGAATAGAAATGTAATGCGTACATTATGTTTTTTTCTTCTAGTGGGTTTTTAGCAGCATCTAAAACATCTTGGCTCCATGTTGGGGTTCCTACTATTATTATGTTATCTGTATTTTTTCTTATTATTTTTGTTATTTCTTCTGCATATGGGCGTATGTCGTTATCCCATTTTACGTCTCCATTTGGTTCATTACATATTTCATATATTATATTTTTGTTATCTTTATATTTTTCGCTTATTTCTTTAAAAAATGTTTTTGCTTCTTCTAGGTTTGTCATTGGATTATTGTCTGTTAGTATGTGCCAATCTATTATTACATATAAGTCTAGATTTGTTGCGATATCTACTATTTCTTCTACTTTTTGTTTTAGATTTTTATTGGTAAGGTATCCTCCCTCGCTTGTATACATTGCGATTCTAAATAGGTTTATATTCCATTCTTCTTTTAATGTTTTTATTACTGATTCGTTTGCGAAATCTCCATACCATTGTATTCCATGAGTACTTATTCCTCTTAATTGTATTGGTTCACTATATTGATTTACTAATTGATTGTTTTCTATTTTTAGTTTTCCATTATAGCTTACGTAGTTATTTAATTCTTCTTGTTTTGTTTTTTCATTTTGTTTCGAATATACTTGTTCTTCTTGTTTTAGGTTTGGTTCTTCATTTATTGTTTGTTTATTTGTTTTTTTCATATTAATTCCTTTCAGTGTTATTATAAGTATTATTGCGAGTATAGTTATTATTATTTTTTTCATTTTATCACCGTATACAAGTATATCATTTTTTTATAATTTATTCTAGAAAAAAACAAATAGTAACACCTATTTGTTATTTCTTTATTATTTTTTGTTTGTTATATATTTCTGTTTGATATCCACTTTTTCTTACTACATTATCTATTAGATATAATTCTGTCACATACATTTTTTCTATTTGTCCATCTTTTATTTCTACAGTAAATAATAATGAGTTTTCTATACCATTATTTATTACTGAAAATTGTTCTTGTGGGTTATGCGCTCCAAAGTGATAGTGTCCAATTAATGAATATATGTAATCATTTGCGATTTTTTTGACATTTTCTGATAAACTTTCATATATTATGTTGTTTCTTTTTTCTTTGTTATGTTCATCTTTGAATGATATTATATTACCAAATGGTCTATCATGGAATGCTCCTATTTTATCTTTTCCTATTCTGAATGCACCGTTTGATACACCTAATAAATTAATGTTATTACTATATTCATATATTATTTCTAGTGGATCTACTCCCGCTAGGTATGGATGAATATCATGATTTCCAAATAGTGTATAGTGATTAATATTTTTAGCTGTATTTATTGTTTTTGCGTAGTTTTTATAGAAGTTATATGCATATTTTATTGCTTCTTTGTTTCCTTTTTCCCAATCTTGTTGTGTGAATGGTCTTCTTGTATCTGCTAAATCTCCTAAATCTATTATTGGAAGATTGTTTTGTGTACTACTAAAGTCTAAATATGGAGAAAATATTCTCTTTATTGTATCTTCTGAACTATTCATATTTAGATGCATATCTGATCGAACTATAAAGCTAAATGTACCATTTTCTTGTGCATTTATTGTTGGACATATATTCCATGTTCTATATTCATCTAGTTCTGTTTTTGCATCTCCAATTAGTGAGTAAGTGAATTCTTTTCCTTCTTCATTTATTTTTTTATTTAATCCTGGAATTTCTGTTTTTAGTTCTCTTAATACGTCTCTTATATTTACTGCATTGATATTTCTGTATTCAAGTTCTTTTTTCATTCTATCTATTGATATTTCGGCATTAGAACATAATAGTTTTAGTATTATTTCTTTTTGTTTTTCTTTTATAATTTTTTCATTTTTCGTTCTTTGGTTTTCTTGATTACTTAGTTTTTGTTGTAATTCTTCTATTTGATTTTGTTTATCATTTATTTTTCTTTGACATTCTAGTTTTATTCTGTTTTTTTCTATTTCTAGTGTTTCTTCATATTTTTCTTTTACTTCGTTTGATTTTTCTTCTAGTCGTTTTTCGTATTTTTTTGAGTATTCTTCTCTTAAAGATGTCTTGTTTGTTTCATATTTTCTTATTTGTTCTTCTAATTCTTGATTTGTATCTTGTAGTTCTTGATTGGTTTTCATTAATTCTGTTATTTTTTTATTATATTCTTTTGGTTCTTTTGATTTTTCTTTTGTTTCTGGACATTTTTGTTGTTCTATTAATGCATTTATTTGTTTTCTTTTTTGTATTAACTCATTTAATTCTTGTTCTATATCTTTGTATTCTTGTTCTGTTAGGTGATACATTTTTTTGTATCTTTCTGTATGTTTTGATCTTAATGTATTTATTTTTTTATCATTTTCTTCTTGTATTTCTTTTAATTCTTCTAATGTGTAAACTTCTACTATTTCTTCTTGTTGTTCTTTTTGTTTTAGTATTTCTGTTAATTCTTTTATTTTCCCTTTTGATTTTTCATATTCTTCTGGTGTTATATTGTTTTCTTTAAGTTTTTGTTTTAGTAGTGTCACGTGTTCTTCTGGTAAGGCGTTATTTTTTCTTTCTCCATTTAGTGCATAACGATATCTTCCATATACATTTTTTCCCCATTTTTCTATTTTTTCTTCATTTTCTAAAGATTCCCCTTTTATTCCTTGTTCTATTAGTTCAAAAAATTTGTTTAAGTTTTCAATAAATATTTTTCTTTGTGTATCTGTCATTTTTAATTCCCCCTTTTTTTCTGTGTATAATACCATATAATATGTTATTTGTCAAATTGTGTATTAATAACAAAAAAAGAAGCTTTATTTAGCTTCTACTATTAACTTTATGGCAGTTCTTTCTTCTCCTTCAATTACTATATCTGTAAAGGCAGGAATACATACTAGATTTTTTCCAGACGGTGCGACAAATCCTCTTGCGATTGCTATTGCTTTTATTGCTTGATTAAGTGCTCCTGCTCCTATTGCTTGTATTTCAACGCTTCCTGATTGTCTTATTACGTTAGCAAGTGCTCCTGCTACTGAGTTAGGATTTGATTTTGTTCCTACTTTTAATGTTTCCATATTTAGTTCCTCTCTTTCTACATTAAATTATATTAATATAGTTTTATATTAGAACTATTTATTTTTATTTTTTGTTTTGTTGTTGTTCCTATTATTCTTTCTGGATGTGATATACCGTGGAAATCACTTCCTCCTGTTATTAGAAGGTTATATTTTTTTGCGAGTAATAGGTATCTTTTTACATCTTTTAAATCATGGATACTGTTATATGCTTCTATTCCGTTTATTCCTTTTTCTATAAAGTCTTCTATTATATCTTCTATTTCTATTTTATAGTCTTCTTCTATTTCTTTTGGGTGAGCAAGCACGGATATTCCATTTGCGTCTTTTATTATTTTTGTTATATCTTCTATATTACTTCTATGTGTTTTTACTTTTGTATTTGATAGGTATTTTTCGTATATTTCTTGTTTTTTTCCGTATCCTTTTTCTATTAACATTTTACATAAATCGAATCTTCCTATTGTTCCTTTTTTATTATAAATACTTTGTTTTTCTTGTTCTGTTAAATATATGTTATGTTTTTCTTCTATGTCTTTTATTATTGTTTTTATTTTATTTAATCGTCTTTCTCTTATTATTTCACATTCTTTTATTAGTTTTATATTTTTGTAGTCTATGTTGTATCCTAGTATATGACAGTTGTATATATTATTAATTGATGAGAATTCTATTCCATTTATATATTTCATATTATTTGGGAGCTTTATTGTTTCAAGTTCTATGCATGAGTTAATGTTATCATGATCTGTTATTGAAAACAGGTCTATATTTTGTTTTTTAAGCATGTCTATTATTTTAATAATTGAGTATTCCCCATCGGAGTTGTTTGTATGTATGTGCATGTCTACCATAAAACCACTTCCTTGATTTTATTTTATCAGATTTCAAAAAAAAGAACAATAAATTGTTCTTACATTTCTGTATTATAAAGACTTCTATATATAGTTGATTTTTCTAGTAACTCTTTATGTGTTCCTGAATCTGCAAGTAATCCTTTATCTATTATGTGAATTATATCTGCATCTATTATTGTTGATAGTCTATGTGCAACTATTATTATTGTATGGTCTTTTACTAGGTTATCTATTGTCATTTTTATGTATTCTTGTGATTCGTTATCAAGAGCACTTGTTGCTTCATCGAATAGTATTATTTTTGTATTTAACATTAGTGTTCTAGCTATTGCGATTCTTTGTTTTTGTCCACCTGATAGGTTTACTCCACCTTCTCCAATTATTGTGTCGTATTGTTTTGGTAGAGACATTATGTAGTCGTCTATATATGCTTTTTTACAGTATTCTCTAATTTCATTTATTGTTACATCTTTTTTTACTATTTCAAAGTTTTCTTTTATTGAGATATTAAATAGGAATGGTGTTTGTCTTATTATTGAGATATTATTTCTTAATGATTCTTCTGTTAAATCATTTATGTTTATATTATCTATTGTGATACTACCAACTGTTGTATCAAAGTATCTTAGTAGGAGGTTAAATATTGTTGATTTTCCATTTCCACTTTTTCCTATTATTGCGATTTTTTTATTTGGTTCTAGTGTTAAATTTAGTCCTTTTAGTGTATATTCTTCGTCTTTTGTATATTTAAATTTTACGTCTTTGAATTCTATAAGTCCTTTTGTTTCTTTTAGTTCTTTTGTTCCAAATTTTTCGTCTTTGTATAGTCTATTATTTACTATTTCGTCTATTCTTTTTAGTGAAACTGATACTTTATTATAGTTGATTCCAAAGTCGCTGATGGATTCTACTACATCATCTATTCTCCAAATATATGATTCGATTACTATGAATATTGCGAGTGTCATTTGTCCATTTATGAAAAGGTATCCACTTGTAAATAATATTATGAATTGTAGTATAAAGTATATTAGGCTATTTAAGTTATAGTATATTACTTCGTATTTTTTTATTTTCTTTTGTTCTATAAATAAGTCATCAAAGTTTTTAAACATTCTATTTTCTATATTTTTCTTTATGCCTAGTGCCTTTATTTCTCTTATTCCTGTTAAATTTTCTGTTGCAGATTTAACATATTGATCTGATTCTTTTTTTATGTTTTCTTGAGTTTTTTTAATTTTAGGAAAGAATTTTGTTGAAATAAAACCCATTATTATTCCAAATATTATTATTTCAATTCCTAATATTATTGATGTTTTTATCGCTATTATCATAACTATTATTACTACTACTGATTTGCAAGTCATTTTGATTAGTCTAGCGAGTAACTCCATTACTCTATCTGGATCTGTTACCATTCTGTTTATGAATTCTCCTACGCCTATTTCTTCAAATGCGATTGCGGGCAGTTCTGTTATCTTATGATATAAGTCTTTTAAGACATTTTTTGAGAATTTTACTTCTAGATAGTTATATAAGAAGTCTCTTGGAGTAGATAGTATTACATAGAAGAAAATGTATAATCCTTCCCAAAGTATTAGAAAAAATAAAAACATCTTAAAATTCATATTTGTAAGATGTTCTAAAGCGTATCCCCAAAGTATTGCGGATAAAAGTCCTGGGATATAAGTTAAAATAACTAATGTTAAGTATGTGAATAACTTTAGTTTATCATCTTTCAAATAGTGCCACAAAATTCTGAAATTATTTTTTGCTTTCATAGTTTACCTCCTTTACATGTGTAATTTTAACATATATTTATTGTTTTATCAAGAAAAAGTTTTATTTTCTATAAACTTTTAGGTAATTATTGATTTTTTTTATTATTTTTGATTGAATGTATTTAGTGAAGGAATTCTTCATATGATAAAAAAAGGATATGTCTGAATTTGGGGTTCAGATGTTTCCTATGATTTGGTTACATCTGATAACAACGTTAGTTGAAATCAGATGTTTTTTTTATTTAAATAATAATCTAATTATTACTGTAAATAATAGCAGTATTATTGTAAAGTATGATTTTTCTCTTTTAGCCATAATACCACCAACTTTCTATTTTTAGAAAGGTAACATCTGATTTTCCATACATATCCTATATATAATTATAACTTGTGGTTAATTTATAGCCGGCAAAATTATTAATTTTTTGTAAATCGAGAATAATCTAGAGTGTATCTATATTTTATTGTATTCATTTGGGCTATATTTAATATTTTTTTGTTGTGTGATTTCATTTTTATCTATTTTGCATCCAATAATTTCTATGTTACAATCTATTTTTTTTAATTCTTCACTATTTATTATATTTGTATTCAGTATTGTTAAATGTTTTAAATCTTTATTTATATCTTTTAGGTTTACTTCGTTACATTCTAGTATTACTAATTCTTTTAGATTAGAGATTGTTTTGAAATTTATGATAGATGCTTCTACATATAGTTTTTCTATATTTAGATTTATTTTATTATTTAGTGTGCAGTTGTCAAATGATAATTCTTTTAAATATAATTTATTTAATACTTCTATTATATTATCTGTTATTTCAAAGTTTATAAATGTACATTTTTTTAGATTTTTAAAATATAATAGTTCTTCTGGATAAAAAGGCGCAATATCCATTCCATAATCGTACATATTTATTACTAGTTCTTCTACCATATTTATATTGTTTATATCTATATTTTCTATATCATAGTTTAATTCTATATAGTCTTTTATACTTGTACTTAATAAATTCATTTTCTTTTACCTCCTTCATCTATTATTGGTGAGGTTACTATTTGTTCTACAAGTTTATTTTTTATTTTATTCTTAAATAGTTTTAGATAATTTCTATAAAATAGTGATGTTATTTCTTTAAAATTTTCCGGTGCTTTTTCTGCCAAGGTTTCATTTTCTGGTTTATGATATACGCTGTTTATAAAGATATTTTTTTCAAATGAGTTTTCACTCTTTAAACAATATTTTGTTGCTCCACCTAATTTAATATAATTTGAGTCCCACGTTAAATCACAATTATACCAAATTCCATTTATTTTAACTTGATTATATGCATGACTAATGCCTTTTTTACTCATTTCTGATACAATATACTTCGATTCAATTCCAACAATATCCAAAATATTTTTTAATACTACCGAATATCCTGCGCATACACCTTTTTTATTAATTAGAGTCATTAAATTTCCTGAGGTTGAATTTCTTTCTTTTTCATATTTTTTTAATGTTACTGCAGCATAATCATAACTAATCATCATTCCTAGTTTTATATATATTTGCATAAACACATCTTCTTTTTTTTGATTTAAATCTATATTTTCTAGTATCTTATTGCATGTTTTTATTATTTTTTTCATATCTTTGCAGGTGTAGAAATCCTTGCATATAAGTTCGGAGGGAGAACTTATACTATTTAAGATTATTATGGTATCATCTGATAGTCTATTTAATTTATCAATTGTTATATTTTTTATATCTTTTTCTACTACGATTTTCGCCCCATTTTGTATTTTTTCGCTAATGTTTTCTATATATTTTTCACTGATATTATAATAGTCTTTTTCATATTCAAATAATTCTAATAATTTTTCTTCATTTAATTCGTGAAATTTACTATATTTTATTTTTAATAATCCCGCTTTAGCACGCTTATTTGTCCTGTCGATTTCTAATACTTTTTGAAAGTTTTCTCTTGATTTCCAGTAGTTTGTATTAACACCATGTCCCCCTAAATACATAAATCCTAAATTATTTAATGCATTGATATTTCCTGTTTGAGCAGAAAGTTCGTAGTATTGCATTGCTTTTTCGTAATCCTGTTTTACTCCAGCTCCGTTATGATATATGATACCTATATTAACTAATGCATTACTATTTCCTGCTTGAGCAGAAAGTTCGTAGTATTGCATTGCTTTTTTATAATCCCGTTTTACTCCATCTCCTTTATAATACATGATACCTATATTAACTAATGCATCACTATTTCCTGCTTGGATGGCTTGTTCAAAATATTGTATTGCTTTTTTATAATTCTTTTCATGATAATACCTACAACCTAATTCATTCAATTGCTTGCCATTTGATTCTGATTCTTTTTTTGATTCCCTTAATTTAGTTAATATATAATCATTTAATGGTGTTTTTCTTTCAAGTATTTGTATATTTTTTTCTTCATTTATTATTTGTATAATTTTTTCATAAAGGGAACTAGAACTAAGTGTTGATGCCTTTTCACTTTTATATATTTTATTTGCATAATACAATGCTTTTTCCAAATTTCTTTTAGGAAAATCTTTGTCTAAATATTTTTCTGCAAGTAATATATTTGCTCCATAGTATCCTTTGCTTGCTGATAATTCACAATAGTATAAAAACATTTCTATGTTTTCATTATCAAGGTACATCAAGCTTTTACAAAATAATAGATTTCTTGAATTCATTATTATATTATTTATTCTATTTTTTTCTTCTTTTGTTATATTATTTGCTTCTTCTAGTGGTTTTAATAAATAATAATTTATAGTTTTCTCATCTACTGTAAAATCGTCTGTTAAGTCAGTTATTTCAAATAACTTATTTGCATAGTATATTGCTTTCTCAAAATCTATATTTTCTAATGGTGGGGTGTTCAAAAGTCTCTCTGCTTTTCCTGTTGTATAGTATCTGAACATTCTATCTGCGCAAAAAAATGATTTTTGTTCAGCACCTTTTTTGAAATGTTCTAATGCTTTTTTCATATTTTCTCGTTTAAGATACTCTTCTCCTAGATATTTATGTACAAATGGATAATTATATTGTTCTAATGATTCAATAGTTGGTTTATTTTCTCGTATATACCATTCAAATCCATTATTACTTAGAATTTCTGATTCATTTTCAAATCTATAATTACAGTAGTATATTATTTTTTCTAGATTAGGTTCTTTTGTTATATAATATTTAACTATTATATCTACTAAATCCCGGTTATTATTATCTTTTTTTAGTTCATTTTCAAAGTAGTCTATATTTTTTTTATATTTATCTTCGTAATATGCTTTTCTTATTAGATTTTTTAAATTATCATTCACTATTATCACCTATCTTAATTTAATTATAACAATTATGCTTTTTTTTGTAAATTGATAATAAAAAAAATCTAGATTTTTAGTCTAGATTATTTTTCTTCTAATAATGGTTTTAGGAATTGTCCTGTGTATGATTCTTTAACACTCGCTACTTCTTCTGGAGTTCCAATGGCTACAATTTGTCCCCCTTGGTCTCCTCCTTCTGGTCCTAGGTCAATTATATAGTCTGCTACTTTTATTACGTCTAGGTTGTGTTCAATAACAATTACTGTATCTCCATTATCTACTATTCTTTGTAGTATTACTAGTAGTTTTTTTATGTCTTCGCTATGTAATCCTGTCGTTGGTTCGTCTAGTATGAATAGACTTTTTCCAGTAGGTTTCTTTTGTAGTTCTTTTGCTAGTTTTACTCTAGCTGCTTCTCCTCCTGATAGTGTTGGTGCGCTTTGTCCTAGTTTTACATATGATAGTCCTACGTCTTGTAACATTTGAAGTTTATTTCTTACTTTTGGATGATTTTCGAAGAATTCAAGTGCTTCTTCTACTCTCATTTCTAGTACATCGTATATTGATTTTCCTTTGTATTTAATTTCTAGTGTTTCACTATTGTATCTAGTTCCACCACATACTTCACATGGTACATATACGTCTGGTAAGAAATGCATTTCTATTCTTTTTACTCCATCTCCCCAACATGCTTCACATCTTCCACCTTTTACGTTGAATGAGAATCTTCCTTTATCATATCCTCTTATTTTTGCTTCTTTTGTTTGGGTAAATATATCTCTTATATCATCGAATACTCCTGTATATGTTGCGGGATTACTTCTTGGTGTTCTTCCTATTGGTGCTTGTGATATATCTATTACTTTATCTATATTTTCTAGTCCTTTTATTTCTTTATGTTTTCCTGGTTTTAGTTTTGTTTTATATAGGTTTGAAGCAACTGCTTTATATAGTATTTCGTTTATTAAACTACTTTTTCCTGAGCCTGAGACTCCTGTTATACATGTAAGTGTTCCAAGGGGAAATTTAACGTTTATATTTTTTAGATTGTTTTCACTTGCGCCTTTTATTTCAAGGAACTTTTTATTTCCTTTTCTTCTTTTATCTGGTATTTCTATTTTTCTTTTTCCTGATAGATACTGTCCTGTTATACTATTTTCGTTTTTCATTACTTCTTCTGGTGTACCACAGGCTACTATTTCTCCACCATGTATTCCTGCTTTTGGCCCTATATCTACAAGGTAATCACATGCTTTCATAGTATCTGTATCGTGTTCCACTACTATTAGTGTGTTTCCTAAGTCTCTCATTTCTAGCATTGATTTTATTAATCTTTCATTATCTCTTTGGTGAAGTCCTATGCTTGGTTCGTCTAGTACGTATAATACTCCTGTTAGTCTTGAACCTATTTGAGTTGCTAGTCTTATTCTTTGTGCTTCTCCACCTGATAATGTTCCTGCTGTTCTGTTAAGTGTTAAGTATTCTATTCCTACATTTATTAAGAATTCTAGTCTTGAATTTATTTCTTTTACTATTAGTTCTGATATTTCTTGTTGTTGTTTTGTTAGTTTTAAGTTTTTCATGAATTCATGTAAGTCTTTTATACTTAGTTTTGTTACTTCGTAGATGTTCTTTTTATTTATTAGTACTGACAATACTGATTCATCTAGTCTTGAGCCATGACATGTAGGACATTCTAGTTCTGTCATGTAGTTTTCTATCCATTCTCTAATCCAAGTGCTTTTTGTTTCTATATATCTTCTTTCTAGGTTTGTTATTATTCCTTCAAAGAAGTCTTTTTTTGTTCTTGTGTTTCCTGTTTTTGATTTATACTTAAATTCTAGTATGTGTCTTGAGCCATATAAAATTATATCTAATTCTTCTCTTTTTAGTTCTTTTACTGGTTTATCTAGATCTATATTATAGTAGTTTGCGGCTGTTTGGATTTCTGTGTATGTTGTATTGTCTTCATCTGTGTTTATAGCAACTATTGCGCCTTCATTTATACTTTTTGTTTTATCTGGTATTATTAGGTCTTCGTCTATTTTATATTGGATTCCTAGTCCTTTACAGTCATGACATGCTCCATATGGTGCGTTAAATGAAAACATTCTTGGTTCTAGTTCTGGAAGTGAGAAATCACAGTCTGGGCATGCATATTTTTCACTCATTAGGAATTCTTCTTGACCTACTACGTCTATTAATACTTTTCCACTAGCTAGTTTTGCGGCGTGTTCAATGGATTCATATAGTCTTGATCTAATTCCATCTTTTATTATTAATCTATCTATTATTAGTTCTATGTTATGTTTTTTTGTTTTTGATAGTTCTATATTTTCTGATAGGTCGAATTCTACCCCATCTATTCTAATTCTTACATATCCATCTTTTCTATAGTCTTCTAGTAAGTCTTTAAATGTTCCTTTTTCTCCATGAATTGTAGGTGCCATTATTCTTATTTTTGTATTTGGTTCTAAGTTTAGTACTTGATTTGTCATTTCTTCTATACTTTGACTTGATATTGGTTTATGATGATTTGGACAGTATGGTACACCAATACGAGCGAACAATAATCTTAAATAGTCATATATTTCTGTTATTGTTCCTACTGTACTTCTTGGGTTTTTGTTTGTTGTTTTTTGATCTATTGAGATTGCTGGAGAAAGGCCTTCTATTGAGTCTACGTTTGGTTTTTCTGATCCTCCTAGGAATTGACGTGCATAGGCACTTAGACTTTCTACATATCTTCTTTGTCCTTCTGCATATATTGTATCAAAAGCAAGTGAACTTTTTCCTGAGCCTGATACTCCTGTCATTACTATTAGTTTATTTTTTGGTAGTTCGATACTTACATTCTTTAGATTGTTTTCTCGTGCTCCTTTTACTATTATTTTATCCATATTTACCTCCAAAGTGTTTTATATTATACTACAAATTTTTAATTTTTGTTATGAAATTTTTACCATTTTATTTTATCATACATTTGTTTGTTTTACAAGTATTTAAAAAAGATAGTAATACTATCTTGATCTTATTGTATTTACATAGTTATTTACTTGAGTTGCCCATGTAGTTGAAGCAGCATATTTACTATTCATTAGTTCTGGTGTATTTAGTCCTATTCCAAAGTAATTTTGTGATAAATTATCTATAAATCCTTTTATTCCATCTTCTAGTGTTGCGAAGCCCTTATATCCACCACTTCCACATACTGGTGAACCTTTTTGTCCTCCAACATTGTTGCATTCTCTCATTAGTGTACTACATGTTCCATTACATCCTGTTTCATGAAGCGAGATTGCGACTGCTATATAAGGGTCTACTCCTGTTTCTAGACAGTATGATGCGTAGAGGTATCCATATCCTGATAGTTCGTTTTTTAAACTTCTATTTAGTTTATCTACAAGTTGGTCCATTGTAAGTCCATCATATACTATTAGTGATTTTAGATATTCTTGGTAATCATTATAGTCTTTTTCGTTTTTTTCTATTAGTTTATTATTTAGTTTATTTACTAGGAATTTATCGAATGTTGTTATTGTTATATCATTTATATCTGCTTGTGCAAGTTCATATTTTTCTGCGACTTCTAGTTTAATTTGTTTTTTATTTCTTTGTATTTTATTATAGGTATTTATATCTATTGTTAATATTCCGAACATTATAACTACTAGTGATGTAAGTTCTATTATTTTTTTCAATTTACTCACCCTTTACATTTTATATAAAAATTTTATCATATATTTTTTTTTATGTCAAATTTATGTATATAGTAAAAGAAGCCTATTTTAAAGCTTCTTTTCTTGAAAGATTTAGTCTTCCTTTTTTATCATATCCAAGTGATTTAACTATTATTTCGTCTCCAACTTTTACTATATCGCTTGGGCGTTCTACTCTTTTTTCATCTAGGTGTGATACGTGTACTAGTCCTTCACATCCTGGCCATAGTTCTACGAAGCAGCCGAAGTCTTCTACTTTTACTACTTTTCCATTGTAGATTTTTCCATCTTCTACTTCTTTTACTACGTCTTTTATCATTTGTGCGGTTTTTTCTATTATTTCTTTATCACTGTGATAGATTATTACTCTTCCATCGTCTTCTAGGTCTACTTTTACTGCATTAACGTCTGTTACTGCTTTTACGTTGCTTGCTTCAAGGATAATTTTTGTTATCATTTCTCCACCTTTTCCAATAACATCTTTTATCTTGTTTGGATTTATTTCAAATGTCATTGTTTTTGGTGCATATTTTGATACTTCTTTTCTTGGTTCTTTGATTTGGGCTTCAATTACGTCTAGTATTTGCATTCTTGCTTTTTTAGCTTGGTTTAGTGCTTTTTCCAATATTTCTTTTGTTATTCCTTTTATTTTTATGTCCATTTGAAGTGCGCATATTCCGTTTCTTGTTCCGGCTACTTTAAAGTCCATGTCTCCTAGGTGGTCTTCCATTCCTTGGATATCTGTTAGTATTGTGTAGTCGTCACCGTCTGTTATTAATCCCATTGCGATTCCAGCTACTGGGGCTTTTATTGGAACACCTGCTGCCATTAGTGCCATACATCCTGCACAGATACTTGCTTGTGATGATGATCCATTTGATTCTAGTATTTCTGATACTACTCTAATTGTGTATGGGAATTCTTCTTCTGATGGTATTACTTGGGAAAGTGCTCTTTCTCCTAGTGCACCATGTCCTATTTCTCTTCTTCCAGGTGCTCCATATCTTCCTGTTTCTCCTACTGAGAATTGTGGGAAGTTATAATGTAGCATGAATCTTTTTTCTGCTTCAAGTGACAATCCGTCTAGTATTTGATGTTCTCCTAGTGCTCCTAGTGTTACTACTCCTAGTGCTTGTGTTTGTCCACGTGTGAATAGTGCTGATCCGTGTGTTCTTGGAAGTAAATCGATATCAGTTGATAATGGTCTTATTTCATCCATTGCTCTTCCATCTGCTCTAGTTTTTTCTTTAACTACTATTTGTCTAAATATTTCGTATTCAATTTCTTCTAGCACTAGTTTTACTTTTGTTATTAATTCTTTTAATTCATCGTCTTTTAGATTTGCATTTTCTGTTTCGTATTTTTCTACTACTTCTTCTTTTACTTTATCTATTGCTTCATATTTTTCTATTTTATCTAGAATTCTCATTGCATTATTTAATTTTTCTTCTGATAGTTCTCTTATTTCAGATTTTAGTTCTTCTGTAATTTCAAGAACTTCATATTCCATTTTTGGTTCACCAATTTCAGCAATAATCTTTTCCTCAAATTCACATAATTCTTTTACTGCGTCATGACCAAACATTAGTGCTTCTAACATATCTGATTCTGATACTTCTTTTGAGCCACTTTCTACCATGTTGATTGCTTCTTTAGTACCAGCAACTGTTAATTCTATGTCTGTTAGTTCTAGTTCTTCTGCAGTTGGATTTATTATAAATTCTCCGTTTATTCTACCTACTTTTACTCCCGCAATTGGTCCATCAAATGGTATTTTTGAAATTGAAGTTGCTAAAGATGAGCCAAACATTGCTGCTAGTTCTGGTGAGTTATCTTGATCTACTGATAATACTGTATTTACTATTTGTACTTCATTTCTAAAGTTATGTGGGAACATTGGTCTCATCGGTCTATCTATCATACGTGCGGCAAGGGTTGCATTATCTGTTGGCCTTCCTTCTCTTTTTATAAATCCACCTGGTATTTTACCTACTGAGTATAGTTTTTCTTGGTATAATACCATTAGTGGAAAGAAGTCTGATAATATATTTGCGTTTTTTGATACTACTGCTGTTGATAAAATTACTGTATCTCCATATCTTACTAGTACTGCTCCGTGTGCTTGTTTTGCTAGTTCTCCTATTTCTACTGTTAATTTTCTTCCCCTGAAATCTAATTCGTATACTTTTTTCATTTTTACCTCCTAATTTCTAAAAATAAAGACACTTAAAAATAAGTGCCTGTTTTGTTTAATTATTTTCTTAATTCTAATGCTTTTACGATTTCACGATATCTATTTACATCGTGTTTAGCTAAGTAGTTTAATAAGCTTCTTCTCTTACCAACTTTCTTTAGTAAACCTCTACGTGAATGGAAGTCATGTTTGTGTTCTTTTAAGTGTTCTGTTAATTCTTTAATTTCTTGTGTTAATATAGCTATTTGAACTTCACATGATCCAGTATCGTTTGCGTCTTTACCGAATTTTTTTACGATTTTTTCTTTTGCTTCTTTTGTTAAAGCCATTTTAATCTCTCCTTTTCTTTAATACGCTTAATTCCTAGATTAACGTTGGAGTGCGTTCATCCAAGAAATAAGTACATATACAATATACAGTAATTTTCTTTTATTGTCAAGATATTTGATGATTAATTTTTTGTAAATTATTAACTTTATATTGTTGTTATGTTAGAATGTATTTAGTGAAGAAATTCTTCATATAATAAAAAAGGATATGTCTGAAGTCGTGTTCAGATGTTTCCCAGTCTTTGGTTTTACATCTGAAATCAACATTAGTTGAAATCAGGTGTTTTTGTTTTTTAAGCAAGTTGGAGGAAAACATCTGATTTTTCAAACATATCCTATTATTAATTATAACTTGTAATTAATTTGTAGTCGATATATATAATTAATTTTTTGCAAATTATTCATACATTATATCTATGTCTACATATGCATTAATTCCATCTATTCTACCGTCACTACATTGTTGCCACATTATGTATTCTCCTTCGTAAGTGTTGTTGTCTGCGTATTGTGCTACCCAAATGTCGTAGTTTTTATCCCATATATTTTCTAGGTAATATTTGCTGCTATAAAGGATTGGTTTATATCCTTTTTCTTTTGTTTCTTTTAGGAATATATCTGCCATTTCATTTAGTGTGTGCAAACTTATATTAAATGTGTTGAAGTTTGTAAAGTTTTCCCAGTCATAAGCAATTCCTAGTTCTATATCATAGTCTTTTATTAAGTCTAGTATATATTCTATTTCCTTTTTTGCCATATCTACACTATTTGCGTCACTATTAAAGTATACTCCTACTTTTAGATTGTTTTTTAGTGCGTTTTCTATGTTATATATAAATTTTGGGTCTGTGTACATTTCTCCATCTATGTATGATCCTGCTGCTTTTATTATTACGAATTCGCATCCTGCATTTTTTACTTTTTCGAAGTCTATGTCTCCTTGCCATTTTGATACATCTATTCCTATTTTTGTATTTGGTTTTTTATGTATTTTTATTATGTCTTGAAAGTCAACAAATGTTTCTTCTACTATTTCTGGGTCTTTTTCTTTTTCTTGTTCTATTGGTTCTGGTTTTTTATAGACTGTTAGTGTGAAGTTTTTTTCTGTTTTATTGTTTGATGAGTCTGTTGCTTTATATTTTAGTTTATATTCTCCTGGTGTATTTATATCGTAGTTTCCTTCTACTTCACAATTTGGTTTTGCATCATAGTTATCTGCACATAATGAGTTATTTACTAGATCTAAGTCTTGCCCTTCTTCTATCCACGCATTATTTACAAGTACTAGTGGGTCAGTAGTATCTACTATGTTTATATTTATTTTTTCTTTGTATTTAAATATTTTATTTTTGTATTTTATTTCTATTTTTTGTTCCCCAAGGTTATTTGTATTTATTTCTTGATTGTTTAATATATTTATATCTTCATTTATTAATTCTTTTAGTTCTATTTTTTCATATACTTCTATATTTTGTTTTGATAGGGTTAGTGTTAGTTTGTTTTTATTATATGAATGTATTAATAGCATTAGTATTGCAAGCATTATTATAATAAGTGTTATTACAAATATTATTGTCTTTTTCAATTTTATCACCTAGTCTATTATATCATAACATATGAAAAAAAGTAATGATTTAGCACATTACTTTATTATCTAGCCTTAGTTTATCTGCGATTGTTACTATGAATTCACTGTTTGTTGGTTTTGCTTTGTCTATATCTACGCTGTGTCCAAATATTTCTTCCATTAGGTCCCAATCTCCTCTATTCCAGCTTACTTCTATTGCGTGGCGTATTGCTCGTTCTACACGTGATACTGTTGTATCAAATTTGTTTGCTAGTTCTGGATATAGTTCTTTTGTTATTCCTCCTATTGTTTCTGGATGTTCATATATTATTCCTATTCCTTCTCTTATATATTGATATCCTTTTATGTGTGATGGTATTCCTAGTTCGTGCAATATTTTTGTTATTGATATTTGCAAATTGTTTTGTTTTATATTTATATGTTTTCCTGATTTGTTTTTGCTGTTTACTACTTCTACTATTCTTTGTTCTAAGTCTGTAAGTTCGAATGGTTTTAGTATGAAGTAGTTTACGTTATATTCTGATACTTGTCTTATTGCGTCTTGTGAGTTATAGCTTGTTTCTACTATTATGTTGCAGTTTATGTTCTTTTTGTTTATTTGATCTAATACGTATAATCCATCTTTTTTAGGCATTATTAAATCTAGTAATACTACATCGAAGTTTTCTAGATTGTTTTCTATTAATTCTAATCCTTCTTCTCCATTTTGTGCGGTTAAAGCTATTTCTATATTTTGATTATCTTTGAAATATTCTTTTACCATTTCTACTAAGTTTACATTGTCATCTATCATTAATACTTTTATTTTTTTCATAATTTTTCCTCCTATATTACAAAAGTATTATACAACAAACTGCACTTATTTTTAAAGAATGAAATTTTTCTAGTTTTGTCGATTGATGTCGATTTTTATCAAAAAAAGTTGTATGGTTACAACTTAGTTTTTTAATCCGTTTTTTATTACTTCTTTTGTTCTTCCTAGGAATGTTTTTTTAATTTTATTTTCTTCTATTGTTTTTTTGTAAACATCTAATACTCTTTCTGCATAGTATTTTGATGAGTATTCTATTGTTGAGATTTTTGCTTGTTCTCCTAGTTTTTTTAGTTTTGTTTTATTTTTTATTAGTTCTTCTATGTAGTTTCTATATTCTTTTTTGTTTTTAAATAGGTATCCATTTAAATCATTTACTACTGTTTTTCTGAATGATTCATCGTCTATACACACTACTGGGAGTCGTGCTGACATTGCTTCTATTATTGTTAGTCCTTGTGTTTCTGTTGTTGAAGCTGATACGAATATATTACCTAGATTATAGTAGTATTGTATGTCATTATATGGAACTTTTCCTGTAAATATTATATTTTTTTCTTGTTTTAGTTTTTTTGTTTTTGTTTTGTATGTTTCTAAATCTGGTCCATCTCCTACTATTAGTAGTTTTATGTTTTTATTTATTTTTGTAAAGTATTCTTGATTATCTATTAGGAAGTCTACGTTTTTTTCTTTTCCTAGTCTTCCTACGTATAGTATTATGAAGTCTTCATTTTTTATATTTAGTTTTTCTTTTATTTTATTTAGTTTATTTTGATTTATATTTTCTTTATAGAATTTTTCTATTTCTATTCCTGTTGGAATTATATGTATGTTTTTGTCTACTTTGTATTTTTCTTTGAATAGGTCATATGCTTTTTTTGTTGGTACTATTAGTTCTTTTGCTGTTTTATCACAATAGAATTTTGTTAGATGTTCTACTATTTTTTTACTTGTATCGTTAAAGTATCCTTTTGTTATATAGTGTACGTAGTCTTCATACATTGTGTGGTATGTGTGTACTAGTGGAATATTAAGTTGTTTTGCGATTATTCTTGCGAATGTTCCTATTCCAAATTCTGTATGTGTATGTATTACGTCTAGATTCCATTTTTTTATTGTGTTGATTGCCCTTATTGGATATATTCCTGTTAGTCTATAGTCGTATATTCCTGTTGGTATTCCTGGTATTCTTATTATGTTTTTTTCTTTTATGTATTTCATATTTTCTGGATTTACTGTTACTATATATACTTGGTGTCCTTTTTTCTTTAGTGCGCGTTCTAGCATTGATATACTTGTTGATACTCCATTTATGTATGGTGGATATGTGTCTGTGAATATTCCGATTCTCATGTTATCTCTTCTTTCTAATATTTAACAGAAGTGCTCCTACAATTACTCCTAGATAGTATGTTAGGCTTCTCCACATAAGCATTACTAGTGTTAGTGTAGAGCCACTGATAAATACTCCATAAAACTGATTGAATGCATATTCTAGTCCTCCTGATGCTCCTGGTATTGGTATGAATGATCCTATAAGCATTACGTGTGCTGAGGCTATTATTGATTCTATTATATTCATACTTGTATAGTCTCCTAATCCGTATAGTATTACAATTGGTATACTATAGAATAGTAAGAGTGCTGTGAAGTTATAGAATATTGTTATTATAAATTCTATTTTATTATTTAATAGTATTTTTGCTCCATCATGAAAGTTTTCTACTGTTTTATTTAGGTTATTTATTATTTCGTCTTTGTTTTTTATTATTTTTAGTTTATCTAATATTTTTACTATTAGTGTTACTATAAATTTATTTAATTTTTTCATGAATGCTAGACTAAATAGTCCTATTATTACTATTACATTAATTATAAATCCTAGTAGTATTAGTTTTTTTATTGTTCCTAATTCTTGAAATAGGTTTAGGTATTTATTTGATAGTACTGCGATTAAGCCTAATAGCACTAGTGCGATTTGGTATACTATGAAGTTTTGTATAGCGATATTTGTTGCGTTTGGTATACTTATTTTTTCTTTATTGAATGCGTATATTTGATATGGTTGTCCACCTGATGATGATGGTGTTATTCCATCAAAGAATTGTGTTATGAATACTATTTTAAATATTTCTGTGAATTTTATGTCGTTTTTGAATTTTTTTGCAAAGTTATGTAGTGATAGTGTTCTAAAGTAGTAGTATCCAAGTGCGAATATAACCGCAATTATTATCCAAAATATGTTTAGTTTTGTTAGTCCTTCTACTACTTCTTTAAAGTTATCTTTTAGTGATATATATAATACTATTATTGTTACTATTATTAAGAGTAGTATGTTTAGTTTGTTTTTTAGTTTATTTTTCATTTATTATTTCTATTCCTGGAAGACTTTTTCCTTCTAGTAGTTCTAGGGATGCTCCTCCACCTGTTGATATGTGTGTGAATGAGTCCTTATATCCTAGATTAATTACTGCGCTAGCTGTGTCTCCTCCACCTATTATTGAAGTACTTACATTTTTTACTATTTCGCATAGTTCTTTTGTTCCATTTGAAAATTCATTTATTTCAAATTTTCCTACTGGTCCATTCCAAATAATAGTATTACTTTTTTCTATATATTCTTTGAATAGTTCTATTGTTTGTTTTCCAATGTCTAGTCCTATTTCATTTTCTTTTATATCTTTGATAAATATTTTTCTTGTATTAATTGGTTCATCTACGCTTGTTGAAGTTACAATATCTATTGGTAGTATTATTTTATCTTTATGTTTATTTAGTATGTTTTTACAGAATTCTATTGATTCTTCATCTAATATAGATGAGCCTATATTTATGTCTAATGATTTTAGGAATGTGAATGCCATTCCTCCTCCTATTAGTATGTAGTCAGCAATGTTTACTAGGTTTTCTATTACTTTGATTTTGTCTGATACTTTTGAGCCTCCTAGTATTACTGTAAATGGTCTATTTGGGTTTGTGATTGCTGGTAACATTGTATTTAGTTCTTTTTCTATTAAAAATCCTATTCCATTTGGTAAGTGAGAAGCAATTCCAACGTTTGATGCGTGGCTTCTATGACTTGTTCCAAATGCATCGTTTATGAAGATGTCTCCAAGAGATGCCCAGTATGCTCCTAATTCCTCGTCATTAGAACTTTCTAATTTACCATCTAAGTCTTCAAATCTTGTATTTTCTACTAGTATTATATCTCCATTTTTCATGTTATTTATTTCTTGTTCTAGTAGTTCTCCTCTAGTTTCAGTCACAAATATTATTTCTTTATCTAATAATTCACTTAGTCTTAAGGCAACTGGTTCTAGCGTATTTGTTTCTTTGTCTTCAATAGTCTTAACTCTTCCTAAGTGTGATAATAAAATTATTTTTGCATTATGTTCTAGTGCATAATTTATCGTTTCTAATGACTCTCTTATCCTATTATCATCTTGAATCTCTCCATCTTTAATAGGTACATTAAAGTCTACTCTTATTATTACTTTTTTTCCTTCTAATTCATAATCTCTTATTGTTTTTTTCATTACATTCACCATTTATTATTTTACTATTTTTATAATTAAAAAACAAGTATTTGATTTTACTTGTTTTTTTAAAATAATTTATACTTCCTATAAATATCATACGACGTAAAATCAAGAACTCCTTAATATAAACAAAAATAGAAAGTGTTTATCTTTCTATTAGATTTTAATTATTTATTTTCTATCATTTTATTATTTGTTTGTTTATCTAATTTTTGAATACCAATAACATTTTTATCAGTTGCTAGTATATTTAGTTCTTTTCTAGCAGTAATATTTAGTTTTTCTAATCTTTCTCTTTGGCTGATATTACTATCAATCATACTAGCATTTAATACTTCTAAATTACTTAATATTATTAAGTGTAATATATCTGCATAATCTCTAATATTTCCTTCTAAATTAGGATTTGTTTCTCGCCATTCTTTAGCAGTCATTCCAAATAAAGCTACATTTATAACATCTGCTTCATTAGCGTAAATAAATTGTTTTTGTTTTTCTGTAAGGCATGGAACAATATTTTCCTTGATGCTGTCTGTATGAATTCTATAATTTGTTTTGGATAAACTTCTTCTAACAGACCACTCTATTTTTTCTTTATATGCTTCATTTGTTTTAAGTCGTTCAAATTCTTTAATTAAATATAATTTAAAAGCCGGATCAATCCATGAAGCGAATTCTAAGGCAATATCTGGATGAGCATATGTTCCTCCATCATATTTTCCTCGTTTACTTATAAAGCCTTTTGCGTTTGTCAAGCTTATCCATCTTGAAGGACTCATAGTGAATGATTGAGTTGCTGAATCATTTTTAAAGTGGCGGAATTCCGCCACTTTAAAATTATCATTGAATAATTCTTCCCATAGCGAATAAAAATCAAACGAACTTTTATTGCTCATCCATTTTATTATAACTTCCCCCGGTTCTTCCGGATTTTTATATCTTGCTAAATCAGTTAGAGATATGTAATCTGTATTATTAATTCTTATAACTTTTATTTCATTTTCATTAACATTCATAACTGTTGTAATATTATTATTCATTTTATCAACTATCCTCTCTTTTTAATCAATATATTATAGTGTTATCTTATTTCATTCAAAAACACCTCCTAAAATATTATTCTCTAAAAGTAATATGATGACCTCCTTTTTTTGAGTATTTTTTTATTTTTTTACACAAAAAAATAGAAAGTGTTTATCTTTCTATTTAAGCTGTTAATTTTCTTTCTTTCAAAAAATCGCTATAACTATTTATAAATCTTAAATAATCATTTACATCTATCGCTCCGATTTTAAATAATATATTTTTAGGTGGAATTGAATATACTTCATCACATTTTACTATACTATCGGTTCTTAATCCATTTTTTTGATTTTTATTTAATGGTTCATTATATTTATATTTTGACGTTTCTTTTGATTTTTCTAATCGTGATGATACAATCATTCCAAAAAATTCTATTGGTATTAATTCATTTTTTTCTTCATTAATAATTACGAATAAATGATTATTTATTTTCTTTTCTGTATTTATACTCTTTGAGACAAAGACAATATCCCCTATCTCATATTTTTTATTAAGTTTTTTTATAGTTAGTCATCTCCTTAATCTTTGAAGTAATTAATATTTCCTTTGTGAGATTCTAACTTAACTGAATTCTTAATAAATGCTTCTGTATGAGGCTTAATTAATCCTTTTGATTTTGCTTCTTTTATCATTTTTTTCACTTCTAATATTGTTTTATTAGGTATAGAATTTATTTTGTTTTCTTTCATAGATATAACCTCCTTCATTACTTTTATTTTATCATAGCTTTTTTCTATTAGCAATATTAAATTAATCCTTTGTTAAATATATAGAACCTCCCTAATTTATATTTATTTTTTTCATGTTTTATTCACTTAAGACACCTCAATCAATATTATTCTCTAAAACTAGTATGATTACCTCCTTTTTTTGAGGATTTTTTTAAATTTACACAAAAAATAGAAAGTTTTCACTTTCTATTAGATTTTAATTAGTTAGAAATTATAATATAATTGTTCTTGTTATTTAAACAAATTATGTATAAATTGATCAAAAAAATTTTTAAGTCCGGGTATATATTTTTTCTATGGTGCACATATTAAATTTTGAGTATTTATTTTTAGTTTTTCTTCAACTGAAAGTTCAATAACTAATCTTATTAATTCATTAAGTAATTGTTGATTGACTCTAGCAAACACGTAATATTCTATTTTATTTTTATCAAAATAATATAATTGATCTGCCTTAATATATCCTGATTTATCATTTTTTAAGTTAGATATAATATTTTCACTATATATTTCTAAATTTTCTTTATATTTTAATTTTCTTTTTCTATGTTTTTCATTTTTAAAACTTGACATAACATTTGTTACTAAGTTGTAATTTAAGCCTTTAATAATTCCTGGGTTGTCATCAATCACTACAAATGAGTGATGTTTTACATTTTTTTCATCATCACCTATATAGTTTTTTATTACAATAACATCTCCAAATTTACACACTGTATCACCTCATTTTATTTTGTTTTTTTGTTAGTTAATGAAACAGTGGCTTTTTTTTGTTGCTTTGTTATTTTTTCAGACCATTTAATTGGTATAATATCTGTTTTTTTCTTTGGTGCCTCAGGTCTTGTTTTTTCAAAAAAACCGTCTGGAAATTTATTTAACAATACCATGGTATCACCCTTCCTTTTCTATATTAATTATATCAGTTACTTTATAGTTTGTAAATAAAATCAATACGTTTCATTTTTCTAACATTTTTAATATTGTTATGTATATACTATACTAGTAAATTCATTTTTATTCTGTTGAAATTCAATAGATTTTTTTCATGTTTTATTCACTTAAGACACCTCCTAATATATTATTCTCTAAAACTAGTATGATTACCTCCTTTTTTTGAGGATTTTTTTAAATTTGCACAAAAAATAGAAAGATTGAACTTTCTATTCTGTAACTTCTCTTATATATATGTCTTTAAAATCTACTGTTGTATTTGCGGTATTGTTATAATTTGTCCAAATAAACCATCTAACATATCTTGTTCCATGCTTATATTCTTTATTACTAGGAGATCCCACATTGCGAAATTGACTAACTACTGAACTGTAATTTGTAAATGTATTAGGTATTTTTTGGTTTTGCATTAAATTATAGTTATGAGTTATTCCATTGTTTCTTTGACTTAGTTTTGTTCCAGCTTTTATATATCCATTATTCCATGGAGCATTTAATTTTATTCTGTTATTTTCTAAATCAATATTTTCATCTGAATATATATCGGCATTTGATATGTTTCTAGAATAAGTTAATTCCGGGTACTCATAGCCTGTAGAATCCTTATAATTCCAAAATATAAATCCTCTTTGATAATCTTCAGTATTTATTTTTTTCCAATTTGTTAAATCTGTTAAATAAACATATTCATCGCCATTATTTAAATCTTTTGATAATGTAGTTAAAGTATTATTGATGTACATAACATTGGTTGGACTTATCATTTTTTTATCAATATCATAAGAAAAAAATCCCGCATAATGTTTAGATAGATCATTATTTGATCTAACTGTCATTCCAAATTCATAAGGTTTATTTACATTTATTGGTACATAATTTAGATTATATATTTGAGTCATACTATTTGATGTTCTAGTTAAAAATCCTTCATCATTGTATGCTGAAAGCGCACTATAATTTGTATTATCCTTATATGATAAATCTCCATTTACTACTAGATTTTCTCCTCTTATTGTTGAACATGGATAATTAAGTTCAGTTAGTTCTCCTTTATAGTAATCGTAATTTTTTCCATCAAATTGTATGCATCCACTTATGAATTGATGGTTATGTACTAATATATTTCCATATGGTTTTCCCCAATTTCTTGTAAGGTTTATTTGGGTTGGATTATTTTCTAGGTTACCTTGTTCTGTATAGTAATATATTCCATCTGGTGTTGATTGGTTTAGATTTTCTTTTATTAGGGCTATTTCTCTTGTTAGGTTATCATCTATTTCTTTATCTATTCCTATTTGTTCTCCATTAAAGTAGTATCTTAATATTAAGTCTTGACCTACTATTACTTTTATTTTATCTGTTGTGTTTATATTATCATATTGTCCTTTTAATAGATTTGTGTCATATAAATCTTGTATTGTGAAGGCTATTTCTGTTCCTGGTACATCTATATTTTCGTAGTTATCTCTATTTAGTTCTATATATGTTTCTGCGCTTATTTTTAAATTGTTTTCAAAGTTATTTGTAGTGTTTTCTTTCATTTTTTTTAGTGATTTATTCATTACTGGGAATGTTACTAATAGTACTACTGCTAGTACTGCGATTATTCCAAGCATTTCTATTAATGTAAATCCTTTTTTCATTTTTCCACCTCTATTATATATTAAGTATATTATTTATTTTTATTTTTTTCAAGTGGTTAGTTCACATATTTTTTTTAGACGCATATAATTAATTAGAACAATGAAGGAGTGTGTTCAATGAAAAAAGATAGAAATTGTGGTATTTCTATGCCTATGTATCCTGGGTTTATGCCTAATATGATGCCTGGTGTTCCTAATATGTATCCTATGGGTGATATGAGTTATTATAATTCTTATAATAGTTCTAATGGTTCTATGGATCAGTTATCTAGTTTAAATAGTCAAATTAGTTCTTTGGAGCGAAGAGTTAGTAATCTTGAGTCTTTGATTGGTAATAATACTACTACTTATAATACGACTAATTATCAAATGTTATAAATCCCTTTGTGGATTTTTTTGTATATTTTTTTTATTTTTTTACATTATATATGTAGGAGATGATTTATTTTGAATATTGATATTAGACAAAGTATTAAGGATAATTTTAAGGATGCATCTATTGATGAGATTAAGGCTTCAATTAGTTCTTCTATTACTGAGGGTGATGAGGTGACTTTACCTGGTATTGGTGTTTTTTTTGAGGTTTTATGGAATTCTTGTAATGATGATGAAAGGGATTTTATTCTTAGAAAGTTAGAGGAGTCATTAAAAGCGAACTAGTTTGTTCGCTTTTTATAGTATTTTTTATATTTTTTATTTCTGTCTTTTATTTCTTCTAGTACTTTTTTATATGTTTCTATTTTATCGTCTTTATTTACTTTATTTCCTATAAATCTATAGTTATTGTCTTTAAAATAAATAGGTTCTAACATTTCTAAGTATCTTGTATTTGTACTTTTGTATTCTACTAACATAGCGTAATCTGTTTTGTATAGTACTGTTGTCGATGAATATGGATCTTCTGTTATGTAGCTTACATCTTTTATATTGTTTATTATCAATGGTTTTGTTCTTACAAATTCTTTTCCTATATATTCTGCTTCATTAAGAAATGTTGATAGTTTTATGTATTCTTTGTTTATTTCTTCTATTTCTTTATATTGTATTTCTTGAATTTGCCCTAGTACATTATATGATTTCATTATTATTTTATCTATTTGCGGTTCTATTACGTGAAATTCTTTCATGTATCTGTTATCTATTTTTATTTGTGATAGTCTTTCTTTTAGTTCTAATAGTATTTGTTTTTTTAGCATTGATTCCCCTGTTATTCCTGTATGTGCTTCTTGAAAGTTTATGTTATATAGTTTTTCTTCTATTTCTTCTAGTTGTTGTTTTTTGGGATAAATAATGTGTGGTTTTATTTTTATATATATTTCTCCATTTATTATTATATTTTCCATATTAATCCTTTTTTAGTATAAAGTATCTACATTCGTATGCACAGTGGTTTTTTATATATTCATCTATTTGTTCTATATCGTTTATTGGTTTATAGTTTTTGTTTGTTTTATCATTGAATCCTTTTAGTCTTAGTTTTCCATATGACCAATCTCCTAGTATATAGTCGTAGTCTATGAAATAATCTGTTAGTTTTTCTCTAATCTCATTGTCTTCAAATCCATTTTTATAGTCTTTTATTATTTTATAGTTTATATCGTTATATGTGTATTTTTTCATTTTTTTACTCCTTATAGTTTTTGTTTAGTGCTTCTTTTAGTGTTTTATATTTATATAGACTTGATCCTGAGTTCCAAGTTATATATCCATTTTTTAAGTTTGCATCGTATAAAGCTTTTATTTGTTCACTTATTTTTTCATTATCGTATGTTATATATGGTTCTCTTATTGTATCGTATGTTTGAATCCATGTTCTAATTATTGCGGGTGTTGTGGTTTCTTTTTGTCTTTCTTGTACATAACTATTTCCCCATATATATATTAATTCATATGGGTTTGTCCATACTATATCTTCTATTCCATATTGATGTTCATTGAAGTGATCTGGGTATGGCATAGGACTTATTACGTCTGCAATATTTGAGAGTGCTGGTAAGTATTGTCCGTATGCGGTTACGTATTCATGTGCACATTCTGCAAATACGTCTATTGATACGTATGCGGTTAATTTATGTATTTCATCTGATGCGTACATTACAAAGTTTTGTAAGGCTTGTGCTTTTGTTTCATTGTATATGTTTTTATAGTCTAGGTATTCTTCGTCATTCCATGTACCATCTGGAAATCTTACATAATCAAATTGTATTTCATTAAATCCCATTTTTGTTATTGATTCTTTAGCTAGTTCTACGTTAAAGTACCATACATTTCTACTATATGCACTTGGCCAATATGAACCGTTATGGTTAAATGGTTCATTGGTTCTTGTATCAATTATTATATCATCTTTATTGTCTATTGCATAGTAATCATCTTTAAATGTTGTGATTCTTCCTATTACATAGAAGTTGTTGTCTTTTATTTTTTTTATGTATTCTTTATATTCTTCTTCTGTATATAGTGCGTTTTCATAGTTTGTTTTTGATAGTTTTTTTAATGTTTCTGATTTATATGCAGGCATTGTATTTTCTTTTATGTCTACTACGAATGCATTTATTTTTGTTTCTTTTGCGTAGTTTATATATTCGTCTATATTTTTTAGTGCTTCTACATTTATGTATAGTGCATTTACTTCTTCTGGCATAATATTATCTTTGAATTTAGGTTTTTCATATGGATAGTAGTCTAGGCTAGCTGCATCTCCTCCACCAAGTACATCATTTCTATTTAGGTGAATTTGGAAGTATCCATTGTCATAGTTTTTTAGTGCTTCTTCTTCATCTTGTTTTAGATATTTTTCGTATACATATCCTTCTTGGTTGTTATATTTTACTTTATACATGTTTACTTTTCCATTTGTTATTTTATCATATCCTATTATTTCTAGTTGTTCTCCTTTTTTTATAGATGATAGTATTTTTCCATTTTCATCTTCATATAGTATGCATGGTGTCCTTACAAATATTGTTTTTTCTTGTATTATTTCTTTATTTAGGTTTTCTTGTTTTACTATATATTCTTGATTTTCTATTACTATTTTTGTGTATTTTTTTTCTTCTTTTTCTATTGTTTCTAATTCTCTTACTTTTGTTCCACGTGGTAATTCTTTTATTTTATTAAAGTCTATATCATATAGTTCTACTTGTTCTTCTGCTGATGATAGGTAGTTTTCTTTTATTATTTCTTCTTTTACTTTACAGCCTGTAAGTATTATTGCGAGTATAATTATTATTATTTTATTTTTCATAACATACTTCACCTTCTAGTTTTATTATACCTTATTTTTTTGTTTTATTCTATTGGAATTGATAAAATTTCTGATTTGTTTATTCCGTTTGAATAATAGCTTGGAATTTTTCCTTCTATTAGTTTTAGCGCTAAAGGTAGTGTTTGTGTTACTGTTATTTCTTTTGTTGAAAGTGGAAGTATTACTTCTTCTTTTACTGTTATATCTAGTGTTAGTTCTATTAGTGCGCTATTGATTCCATAGTTTTTTATGTTTGTATTTATTTTTGTTTCCATATCTCCTATTATTTTTAGTTTTACTGGTATTTTTGGTCCTAGGTTATTTAGTATGAAGTTATCATGTATTACTGATAATGGTATTTTTAATACTATTCCGTTTTTGTTTTCTTCATTATTTTCATCTAGTTTTCCTTGTTCTAGTTTTTTTAAGTTTTCTTGTATTTTTTTTGTTGATTGTTTCATTGTTTTATTTAGTATTATTGTATTTATATCTACTGTAAGTATTTCATTATTATTATTTTTTGTTATTTCATATATGTTTTCTGTTTTAAGTTGTTCTAAGTCTTTTTCTGTTATGGATTCGGTTATTATTATTCCTGATTGTTTTTTTAATGCTTGTTCTGCGTAGTGAATTAGTTTTGGGCTTATTTTTTTATTTATGTAATATAGTGATAGGTGTGTGGTTGTTATTAGTATTATTATTAATAATAGTATTTTATTTATTCTTTTTTTCTTTTTTCTTTTTTTTAGTATCATTTTTTTCATTGTTTCACCTATTAATAATATGAATAAATTTTATTTTTTATTTAATACTATTATTGGTGATTATATGGAATTAAAGGATATTATGTGTAAGAATTTAGTTGTTTGTGATGTTAATGATGATATTAGTTTTATTTCTGGTAAAATGAGGGATAATGATGTTGGTTTTGTTCCTGTTGTTTTAAAGAATCGTGTTGTTGGTATTATTACTGACAGAGATATTGCTTGTAGAATTTTTAATAATGATGATTTTTCTGGTAGTATTACTGATTATATGAGTCGTGATGTTGTTAGTGTTGATGTCAATGGTTCTATTTCTGATGTTTTAGATTTAATGAAAAAAAATAGAATTAAAAGGGTTATTGTTACTGATTCTGGGCGTGTTGTTGGTGTTATTTCTATAAGTGATTTAATTTGTATTGATGATGTTAAGGATCAGTTATATGATACTATTAAATCTATTTGGAAAATCGGTCCTAATAAGCATAAGTATGAAACTTTTATTGATGAGTTTTATTTATAAAAAGTCATAGCTGTCGCTATGGCTTTATTGTTTTTAAATATTCTTCTGAGTAACCTGTTGCATTTTTTATAATATAATATGGAACTTTATCTTTTAGGAGTGATATAGCTGTTTTAATTTTATTTATTTCTTTTCCCTCTTCAATCCCTTGTTCTATTCCTTGTTCTATTCCTTGTTGTAATCCTTGTTGTAATCCTTGTTGTAGTCCTTCTTCTGCTGCTTTTTCTTTTGCTGTTTCTAGTTGGGCTTGATACAGTTTCTCGTATGATTCTGCATCTGTTAAAAAACTATAAATATTTTCTTCATTGTATTCTTTTATCATTTTTCCTATCTCCCTTGCCATTTCATTATACCTACCTAGTAGTTCTAGTTCTTCTTCATTACAGTCAAATATTATTAAGTGCGCATATTTGTTAATTAACTTGTTGTTATTAGTATATAATATTTTTTTATATTTTGCAATATCATATACTAAAAAATTTATGTCATCTATAAATTTATTTTTATGTTTTTCTCCTATTATGTAGTGATTATCGTAGTCATAGTCATATTCTATGTTATTACAGATATTTATTTGTGTGCATTTTGGTTGTTCTTTATATGTTTGTCCATGTTTTAGTGCA
>Ga0129307_1000392_pt1 | contig 69914 bp, 61 predicted proteins | sample P1105metagenome_FD_94437 | JGI IMG/M metagenome (GOLD analysis project Ga0129307, IMG submission 94437) | Capybara group fecal microbial communities from Wisconsin, USA - P1105 metagenome | ecosystem: Host-associated > Mammals > Digestive system > Large intestine > Fecal | place: USA: Wisconsin...
ATCCAAAGGGAAAAGATTTCGGCTGGATTCTCGCTGATATGAAAAAGTTCCCTCTTTTGAGCGATGCTAAGGACGAAGTTCTTTCTATGGCACCGATTATCAATAGCGCAACTTTGGGTGCTGTTCAGGTTGGTGATAAGGACCTTATGGTTGAGCTCACTGGTGACAATATTGAAAACCTGATTTTGTCTGCTAACATCGTTGCCTGTGACTTCGCTGATCAGGGTTATGAAATCAAGCCTATTCTTGTAAAGCATCCTTATGATACAGGCCTTGGAAAGGACATTATGGTTCCTTACTACTTCCAGCCAACTACAAAGACAACTCTTGGTGCAATCAACAAGCTTCTTGGAAGCGACTTTGATATGAACAAGGTTGTTGATGCTCTTACCCGCATGGGAAGCACAGTAGAAGTTAAGGGTGAAGAAATTACTCTCTCACCAGCTCCATACCGCAACGACTTCCTCCACGAAGTTGATATTATTGAAGACGTTATGATTGGCTGCAATGTTGCCGCATTTGAGCCACGCACTCCACAGGACTTCACTGTTGGACGCCTTCTTCCACTTACTGAGTTCAGCCGCAAGGCAAAGACTTTGATGGTTGGTCTTGGCTATCAGGAAATGATTTTCAACTATGTTGGTTCTAAGAAAGACTACATCGACAACATGCTGATTGACGGATCTAAGGTTATTGAAATTGCAAACCCTATGAGCGAAAACTATCAGTTTATCCGCCCAGAGATTTTGTCTAGTCTCTGCCGTGCCGAAGCAGGTTCTGCAAACGCTATGTACCCTCACAAGATTTTTGAAATCGGTAAGGTTGCATATCTTAAGGAAGATGAAAACACTGGAACAATTACACGCCAGCACCTTGGCTTCCTTACAGCTGCAAGCAACGCTAACTTCAATACTTTGGCATCTGAGGTATCAAGCCTCGTTTACTTCCTCGACCACGAATACAAGGTAGTAGAAAGCGAAGACCCACGCTTTATTCCTGGCCGTCAGGCTCAGCTGATTGTTGATGGTCAGCCAGCAGGTGTATTTGGTGAAGTTCACCCACAGGTTCTCGAAAACTGGGGAATTACAGTTCCTTGTGTTGCCGGAGAACTCGACCTTGAAACTTTGATGGCTACAGCTGATAACAAGACTGAAGCTGAAAAGGCAAAGAATGCAAAGGGTGCTGAAGGCGCCGGCTCACAGAACGCCGCTGGTAATCAGCAGAAGTCTGAGGCTGAGACTAATCCAGTTAAGTACTTCAACGAGCATATTGAGCTCCGCGTTGCAAAAATCACAAAGGTAGAAACAAACCCACAGGGCGACAAGCTTTATATCGAAACTTTAGATGACGGTACAGGCACAGAACGCATTATTCAGAGCGGACTCCGCCCATACCTCACAGAAGAAGAACTTCTCGGTCAGCACGTAATCATCGCAGCTAACCTCGCTCCAAGAAAGATGAAGGGCGTAGAAAGCCGCGGAATGCTCCTTGCCTGCGACTACACAGAAGACGGCAAAGAAAAGGTTGAACTCCTCACTGCTCCATGGGCAGAGCCAGGAACAATTATCCAGATCGAAGGTGCCGAATACACCGGCGAAAAGCCAGCCAAAATCGACATCGACCACTTCTGCAAAATCGAATACCGCGTAAGTGGAAAGTGCTTCACAATTGCAGGAAAGAAGGCAACAGCAGCCGGAAAGCCAGTTACAACTAACAAAGCTGATAACTGCGAAGTTTGCTAAAACATACGGTGGTTGAGGCTCTCGAAACCACCTGTTAAACAGAAAAGCGTCCGAGATCTCGGACGCTTTTTTTATTTCACCTCATTCACCAGCTCTTCACCAGCCGCAAAGGCACGGATATTTTCCAGCGTTGTGTCTGCGAGGTTTTTCAGCGCATTTGTTGTAAGAAACGCCTGATGTCCGGTGATTATTACGTTCGGGAAGGTGAGCAAACGTGCCAGAACATCATCAGTCATAATATCAGTTGACCAGTCGCTGAAGAAATATTTGCTCTCTTCTTCGTAAACGTCCATTCCGATACCACCGATGTGACCGTGCTTTAACGCGTGAACGAGCGCCTTCGAATCTATCAGGGCGCCGCGTCCTGTATTAATAATCACAGCATCATGCTTCATCATTTTCATTGTGTCGTGATTTACGATGTGTTTGGTTTCTTCTGTTAGCGGACAGTGCAGGCTTAGAACGTCGCTCTGCTGGAAGATTTCTTCTTTGCTCACGTATTGTGCGCCAGACTCAGCAGCCCACTTTTCGTTCGGATATGGATCATACGCAATAATCTTCATTCCGAAGCCCTTCATAATTCCAGCCATAATCTGTCCGATTTTACCGGTACCAAGGATACCACCGGTGAGCCCGTGAAGGTCGCGGCCAGTCAATCCATCAATATTAAAGTTAGCTGTTTTTGTTCGAAGATATGCCTGAGGAATGTGACGGGTAAGCGAAAGCAACAAAGCCGCCCCGTGTTCCGCAACCGCGTACGGTGAATAAGCCGGAACGCGGACAACTTTAATTCCTGCCGCTGCAGCGGCCTTCAAATCAACATTATTAAAACCTGCGCAACGCAGAGTAATCAGTTTTACACCGCACTCAGCAAGAACGTTTATAACTTCCGCATCTACTACATCATTTACAAAAACACAAACTGCGTCATAGTCGTGAGCGGTTAACGCTGTGTTCACATTAAGTTTATAATCCTTAAAATCTATTTCATAACCATACTTTTCATTCGCCTTTGTGAATGAAGCCTTGTCGTAAGAACGTGTATCAAAAAAAGCTATTCTCATAACGAAATCTCCTCTAACTCTATAAATAAGTTAATACGGGAATGCATTAGTCGTCAACCTTTCATTCTTTCAATTCCGAGCGGGATTTTATTTCCAATTTTTCGAAGATTGTTGACATGTGTCGTTTTACAGTTTCTACACTGATGAATAATTCTTCGGCAATCTGGGCATTGGAATAACCACGGGCGGCAAGACGGGCAACTTCCCTCTCGCGCGGTGAGAGAACGGCGAAACGGTCGGGAGACTCTGTCGACTGTATGCCCGAAGATTCAACATGCTTTTTCTCAAACGGAATCAAAATCAGCTTTATTAGAATACCAAACAACAACGGCCGGAAGTTTACAAAAACCATCAGCAAAAAAGCAGTTATTGTATAATCAGAATAGGCACCGTTACTGGCTTTAAGATTTCGTTCAATTTCGGAAATCAAAATCACAAGCTTAACCACAGTGGCAAAACTTCCGCTCAGAATCGCTGCTTTCGAGAAATCTCTTTTCTTTTGCATAATTACAGGAATCAGAAAAATCACAATTCCTGCAATCACAAGAATCAAGTCTTTTGTCATCTGCTATTCCAAATCAACGAGTAATGAAATCTTACTTTCAACAGGAAGCAAAATCAAATTAATAATAAGAGCATAAATCAATGGAACACATGCAATAGAAAAATTGATTCCGAGCATGCTTCTGTCTGCGAGATTATAAAGGATTCCAAGATACCCAGACAGGGCACTCATAATTCCTTCCAGAAGCAGGATTTTTCCCAGAAGTTGAATGGTATGTATAGATACCGCTTTTTGCGAAACTGTCAGTTTTGTGTTTGTTGCAGCATATTTAAGTGCTTTGAAAAAGTTCTTGAAATTGCCCGAAATCGCAAGCAGTAAAAACGGTGGAATAAAAATATAAATCAGCCCCGGAATATCAGTAAGATAATATAAACTGAGCGGTTCCTGGCCGGAATGATTTACAGTACTTGTGAAAATAATCAGATAATAAAGACCAATTATCAATACAAGTGAAATCAGGATTTTACAAACAGAAAGAACTCTTTGTTTTTTAGAAATTGAATCTGGCTTTTCCTGTTCTGTCTCATCTGTCATAAATCTTATAATCCGTGTTTTGTTTTTTCCCTTTAATGTAAGAATAAGCATTCCAAAAAAAGTCATATACAAAATTGAAACGATTAGTACTGAAAGATTAAAACCAAGAGTTTGTGTTTCATCAAAATTCAAATAGAAATAAATCGTGCTTATCAGCATGATAAAACAGCAGATAAAAATCAAAGCACGTAAGGCAAAGCCAAGCGCACTGTCTATTTTTTTCAGTTCAGATAATTCTGTATTTTTAATTTTCTTAGGGGTGTAAAAAATTTTGATAAAAGATTTTCCATATCCGCTGAGAAAAATCATAACAGCAAGAATGCCAGGAACAGCTATCAGTAAAGCAGGTTCAAACAATTCTCTGATGAGACCTCCGCTGGTAAGAATACACAAGCAGGACGTTAAACAAAGAACCAGCAGAGATAAAAGAAATTCGATAATCATAAATCCTCCTAAAAGGCCTGGCCAACTTGCCTTTGACTATCTCAATTATCCCACTGGTTCACTTCTAAAACAAGATGTAAAAAGTTGTAATTTAGTTGTATTTTAATGATATGCTATTAATTAGCATTCATAACCTTCTGCAAATCCAGAAGATCTTTTTTTAATGTTTTGTCATTTGGAAATCGTTCTAAACCCTCTTCCAGAATCTTTTTTGCAGAAGAATAATTTTCAGCTCTAGCCTGTTTTACAAAATCATTATGAATCTGCACAATAATATTATTGTAAAAGATATTCTGTATATTTTTTATTTTTGAACTTTTCGGCATTTGATTTGCTGCAATAAGTGCAGTGTTGTAACCTGCTTCAAACTCTCGAGAATTCATAAAGATGTTCAGATAATCAAGCCAGAAGCTTTCAAGGTGAAGTTGTGCTCTACGCTGGCGCACTGGTTGTGACAGCTCTTCAGTTAATAACAAACGGTTTGTTTCCTGTATTTTTAATTCTGCAGAAAGACCAGCCGTTGTTTTTGCAATAATTAAATCTGTTAGTATTTCATCTGCCTTTGTCATTTGTGTCTGCGAAATTTTATCTTTGTATTCTTCATAAGATGTTTTTGCAAGTGCATAATCAAATTCACTGTTACATAAAATTAAAAGATTTACAAAAGAAGTATCAAGATTTTTTTGAAGTAAAGCCGTATTACCCCAGCGGTCTATAAAAGATGAAAACCAGTTCAATCTGGAATAACAAATCAATGCAGACTTTTGTACAAGATTTATATAATTTGCAGGAAGAATATCAAATTCTTTGCGTACGGAACTTGCTGATGTACCAGACTCATTCTTTACCAGATCCCATCTCGCTGCACCTAATGGAATAGCTTTTGTATAATTGCCCAACCTTATGTATTCAGAACATAAATTTCCGGCTATTAATCCGGTAAAAATTCCGTCACTTACTTCGATTCTGTTACCATAAAATTTTTTAGGAACAACATAATATTTCTTTATCTGATCTTCGTGTTCTACTTCTTCCCTGCTTCCCGGATTAAAACCATATGGATTTGTTGTTTCTACATCAATCTTTTTTAACTGACCTTCTTTTATACCAGGTACATAAATTGAACAGAAAGCATGCTGTGTAGTTTTCTGCCCGCGGACATCTATTCCTGCAGCCTTTGCAGCTGCCATATAAATAACCGCAGAAGAAACACAATTGTATTCTCCTGTTTCCAGAGCAACATCTATTTTTGTTTGCTTAAGACTATATGTTTTTAAATAATCCTGATAAAGAAATTTTAAAACAGCACGACCGCGCTCTTCTAGTTCAAGACTTTTCATTTCTGCAGATGAAGCAATTTGTTTTATGTGTTCGAATTTTTTCCAGCTTTTTTTCCACAGCTCGCTATTCCGCTCACATTCAGAAAACAAAAGTCCTAGTTCAAAAACTTCATCTGCATCATAGGAAATATAATTGCCTGATTCATTTTTATGATTAAGTATTTCGTTTACATTAAAAAAGGGTTCAAATGAAGGATTGTTTTCTTGTGCATAAAACTGAGAAATTAAAATCATAAATAAAAAGATTGCAGTAATCTTTCTATTTATGATTATTTTCAAGCTTGCCGTAGTTTTGTTATACTCTATCAACTATCCCTCTGATATAAAAACCTGATTTACAGATTCTTTATTTCTTTATCGTAAGTAACCTTCATGCCAATAATGCTTGCAATTACCGAAGCACCTTCTGCAATAATGAAGGCCCACCAGATATTGTTTACATCACCGGTAAGCGAAAGTAGATAAGCTGCAGGAAGCAGAACAATTACCTGACGAACGAAAGAAACTATCATACTCATCAAGCCCTTTCCAAGAGCCTGGAATACAGAAATCAAAGTAATACAAACTGCGGCAACCGGGAAGTGAATTGCTATACGACGAAGAGCAGGAACACCAATTGCGTACATCTCTTCAGAAGCATTAAACATAGCAAGCAACTGACGTGGGAAAAACTCGAAAATCAAAAGGCCGGCAACCATAATCATAACTGCGGCAATAGCACAAAGTTTAATAGAACGCATGATTCTGTCTTTACGTTTTGCACCATAGTTATAAGCAACAATAGGAACGATACCGTTATTCAAACCGAATACAGGCATAAAGATAAAGCTCTGAAGCTTGAAGTAAACTCCATAAACGGCAACGGCTGTCATTGTAAAGGCACCAAGAATCAGGTTTATAAGGTAAGTAAGAACCGAACCGATAGAACCAAGAAGAATAGAAGGAACACCTACTTTATAAATATCCCCAATTGTTTTAAGATGCGGACGGAAACCTTTTACAACAAATTTAATTTCTTTATTTTTAGTAAGATTCAAAATAAAGGAAATCACAAAGCCAACAATCTGACCAAAAACCGTTGCCCAGGCAGCACCAGCAATTCCAAGATTAGGGAATCCCAAAAGTCCAAAAATCAAAAGCGGGTCAAAAATAATATTTGTGATTGCGCCGGAAAGCTGTGAAATCATAGAAAGAACAGTACGTCCTGTAGACTGCAAAAGACGTTCAAAAAGAATCGCACCATAAAGACCAAAACATACAATCATACAAATAGAAAGATACTGAACACCATATTCAATAATTTCCGGATTGTTAGTCTGCGATTCAAAATAAAGACGAGGCAGGAAAAGTCCAAGTGCAACAAAAACAATAGCAGTTATTGCATAAAGAAAAATACCGTTAAGGGCACTGTCTGTAACACCCTTTTCGTTCTGCTCACCAAGGCGGCGTGAAAGAAGTGCATTCACACCAACACCTGTACCAACTGAAGTAGAAATCATAAGATTCTGAATAGGGAAAGCCAGAGAAACCGCAGTAAGTGCATTTTCTGAAATCTGTGCAACAAATATGCTGTCTACGATATTATAAAGCGCCTGAACCAGCATCGAAATCATCATCGGAAGCGAAATCTGAACCAAAAGCTTACCGACAGACATAGTTCCCATTTTGTTTTCTGTAGGAGCCACCACTGCTCCTTCTTTATTTTCATTATTTTCCATCATTAAGTCCTTAATGTCACATATTAACAAAATATAAAATAAATTGCAAAGAAATAGGAAGGTTTAGTAAATTAAAGTAAACCAGCAGCAATGTTTTATATAAAAAATCATTGTGAATTTTACAATTGAGATTTACTATTTAATTACAGGAGTTTTAAAAATATGACAATTAAAAAACTTGAAGGAAAAGAACGTTTTGAAGCGCACAAGCTTTTCGTCTACTGCTTTCATCAGAGAGTAGATAATATTGAAAATGAGCGCCAGAAGCAGGAAGCGGAAACCCAGGAAGACTGGGGAGCTTTTGATGATAACAATAAACTGATGGCCCGAATTATCAATAATCATTATGATTTTTATCTTGATGGCCAGGCTGTAAAAACAGGCGGAATTGGTGGCGTTGCTACTTACCCGGAATACAGAGAGACTGGTTCAATTCGTGAAATTTTCAAAGCTATTCTTTTAGAAGCCTATAAGAATGGAGAAGTACTGTCTTCCCTCTATCCCTTTAATCATAAGTTTTACAGAAAGTTTGGTTATGAAGTTATACCTTTCAGAAATGAATATACGTTCCATCCTAATGTATTAAAAGACTACCATTCATTAGCTAACGATGAAAAGTGCCAGGTTCGCAGATGGCAGGGTGAAGATGATGTTTCAGATTTTCTGAATATTTATAATTCCTTTGCTTCAAAGTTTAATCTTTCTGCAATAAGAACAGAAGAGATGATGAAGGAGCATTTGAAGTTTGAAAAGGAATATATTGACCGGAAATTCTCTTATATCTTTTCTCGCGAAGGAAAGCCGGTTGCCTATTTAATTTTTAAAGATGAATTTAATCCTCAGGCAGCAGTACTGAAAGTTGAAGAATGTGCCTGGACATGTCGAGCCGGCTTTAATTCAATTTTGAATTTCCTTTCCCGCTTTTCTGCTGATTATGGCTCAATTGTATTACCTCTTCCAAAAGGCTTAGACCTGCTTAAGATTATTCACGCGCCAAATGCTTATGAAATTGAAAAGCGAACCTGCCAGCATTTTATGGTAAGAGTTATGAATGTACAAAAGCTTTTTGAAGTTATTAAGAAACCAGCTGATTGTGATTTTACTATTAAAGTAATAGATGATCTGATAGAGGAAAATAATCTTGCACTTAGAATTCTGTCCGAAGGAATAGAACTAACTAACGTTAGTAAGCCAGATATAGAACTTGATATTCGTGCTTTAAGTCAGCTTGCTGTTGGATGCAGTAATCTGGATGAAGCAGCCTTAAGATCTGATGTAAAAATCAACAGCAACGAAAAGATGCTGAGAAGCGTGTTTATCGAAAAACCAATCTTAATTACAGAAAGCTTTTAAGGCTTTGAAGAAAGTGAAGGAATATTATGAGAATTATACTTATTAGACACGGTGACCCAAATTACGAAAAAGATTGTCTCACAGAACTTGGACACAAACAGGCTGCAGTTGCAGCACAGAGACTTTTGAAAGAAGGAATTGATGAAATATACTCCTCGCCGCTCGGCAGAGCAAGACAGACTGCAGGATATTTTTCCCAGGCATCCGGAATAAAGGATATTAAGATTCTGGATTTTATGCAGGAAATCCGCTTTGGAACTGAGGATGATTTATATAACAATAAATGGAATCCATGGCTTGGAGTTCAGGCACTTATTCGCGAAGGCAAGGATTTACAGTCACCTGACTGGCGCGAATATCCGGTTTTTAAAGATAACCTTGCTACTGTAGATGCTGATAAAATTGGTGTAGAAACAGATAAGTGGCTGGCAGGACTGGGTTATGTCCGACAAGGGCTGTATTACAGAAATGCAGGCAAAGGTACTGAAGGCGGCAAAGAAAAGACTATCGCCATCTTCTGCCACGGTGGCGCAAGTGCAGCCTTCTTAGCCCGCGTTTTAAACCAGACCTTCCCATATATGTGCGGATCGCTCCTTCACTTTCCTCACACCACAATTACAGTCTTAGAATTTGATGAAACACCAGGGGAACTTACACTTCCGATTATAGACCTCTTAAACGACGCAAGACACTTAAAGGATGTAAAATAAAAAAATCCCGCGCAACAACAGCGTGTCACGCGGGACGGTATATGTAATCACCCCGGAGCTAAGCTTCTACGGGATGTAAGTTCAAGCTGCCCGACACAGGGCCGGACGGCGAGAATTCCCCGAAACGTACGTCCTCGTCAAGGCACGCTTCGCTCAAGGCCTTGACAAGTCCGTTTGGTAGGTGTCCGATAAATCGTACACCTACACATACAATGGAGCAACCTGGTCGAGAACCTTGTTGTACTCTGCGTATGCTTTATCATAAGCTGCAACGTTCTCTGGAATTGGATCGGCACTCTTTGATGTATCGAGTGTGATGTGCTCTGCACAGAGTTCTGCGATGTCGCACTTGCCAGTCATGTTCTTGAGACACCAGAGAGCCTGAACTGCTCCACCGAGGGCAGCTGCTTCGTCCAGTGCTGGAACGCGAATTGGCAGGTTCATGATGTCTGCAGCAATCTGGCGCCAGAGCGGAGACTTCGAACCACCACCAATCAGGCGGATTTCGCGAGGCTTAAAGCCGAGTTTGCGGAATGCATCGAGACCACCGCGCATTGCGAATACTGCCGACTCAAGTGAAGCGCGGGCAATGTTTGCACGGTTAGTATTAGCCGAAGTCAAACCTGTAATGCTTGCGCGTCCGTTTGGCAAGTTTGGAGTTCTTTCACCATTGAAGAATGGCATTACGAGAACGCCTTCAGATCCGCAAGGAGCTTTAGCAGCTTCAGCATCAAGTGCCTTAACATCAAGTTCAAAAAGTCCGCGAACAAACTCTGTAGCTACAGTACAGTTCATTGTACAAAGCAAAGGCAGCCATCCGCCAGTTGAAGAACAGAAGCCACTCAATCCATTTGCAGGGTCGTTAATCGGCTTGTCAGAATATCCGTAAAGGGTACCAGAAGTTCCCATAGACATTGTAAGGAAGCCGTCAGCAACAGTACCAGTTCCAACAGCACCCATCATGTTGTCTCCACCACCAGCAGAAACAGGGATTCCCTCTGGGATTCCATAAGCCGCAGCTGCAGCCGCATTTACCTTTCCAGCCGGAGCACTTGGCTCAATCAGTTTTGGAAGCAAGCCCAACAAATTGCCATCAATAATATCACAAATCTTTTTAGACCAGCAGCGATTTGCAGAATCAAAGAGAGCTGTACCAGAAGCATCACCGTACTCCATAACATACTCGCCGGTCAACTTCCAGTTCAAATAGTCGTGTGGAAGCATAATATATTTCAAAGCCTTAAAAGCTTCAGGCTTGTTTTCCTTAAGCCAGAGAATCTTTGGAGCAGTAAAACCAGGAAGCATCAGATTGCCGAGCAGCTTAACAACCTTCTTGTCGCCGCCAGCCTTCTTAGTAATCTCAGCACACTGTTTAGTAGTTGCAGTATCGCACCAGAGCTTAATGTTGTACAAAGCCTTGCCGTCTGCTCCAAGCGGAACAAAACCGTGCTGCTGACCAGAAACACCAATAGCTTCGATAGTCTTTTTATTTTCTGCAGAAAGCTTTCCAAAACAAACTTCAAGGCCCTTGTCGAACCATTCAGCCTTCTGCTCACGTGTTCCGTCTGCCTCAGAAATCAGCTCCATAGGGCAGCTTGCTTTTTCGATAATCTCTTTCTTCTCGTAATCGTAAATTACAACCTTCATACTCTGTGTACCAAGGTCAATTCCTGCAACAGTTTTCACTTTTACACTCCTTATTATTTTGGCGGTTACCCTCGCGTTGCTCGGGTCGGCTGTTCCACCCTTCGCTAACGCTCACCGTCCTCGCTCTGGTGGTTTCGATACGCCCCTTCGGGCCACTCAACCACCGGCGCTGCGGTCGGCTGCTTCGCAGGGGTTCCATAGCCTAACCTGTCCTTACATTATAACATTTACTTCACACTCTTTCTACGGCAACCGGTTGCGTTTCTAATTCCTTATTCATGCATTTTATAATCAACGTCTTCATCTATCATTTCAATCATTACTTCTGCAAAATCCGGATCAAATTGAGTACCAATTCCTTTTTCAATTTCTTCTCTAACTTTTTCCTGAGGGAGTGCATCTCTGTAACTTCGCCTGCTTGTCATAGCATCATATGCATCTGCAACCGCGATAATTCTTGCCTCTTCCGGAATATCCATACCAGAAAGTCCATCCGGGTATCCCTTACCATCATAACGCTCGTGATGAGATCTCGCTCCTGCACACAGTTTTTCTCTTCCCTTAATAGTTCTTAAGATATCATTGCCAATAACTGGATGTTTTTTTATCAATTCAAATTCTTCTTCAGTAAGCTTTGAAGGTTTATTTATTACTCCATCTGGAACTCCAATCTTTCCAACATCATGTAAAAGGCCAACCATATAAATTTCATTCTGCTCATCTTCATTAAACCCAAAACGTTTTGCTATCATTTTTGAATAAAGCGCTACACGAGAAGAATGCCCCTTTGTATATTCATCTTTTGCATCAATAGCAGCAGCAAGAGCCCGTACAACATTAATATTCATTTCGTCAACTTTCTTGCCAAAGGTTTGCTCGTTCTTGTATCCAAGATAATAGAAGAAAGCAATTAATCCAAAAGTAACAAGAGCCCCCAATATATTTGTAAGAATCTGGGTACGTACATCTTCAAAAAGCTCTGCATTTGTTACAACAATTAAGTCATACCATTGATTCATAACAGGGCTTACGAAAATGGTACACTCTTTTCCATCCAGATCTGTATGAAGAATTCCATTTTTGATTTCAACAATTTTTTCAAACAATTCCGGAGAATAAGCGTTGGAAATATACTGACCGTTGTAGTTCACGTCCCGATGCGAAATTATATAACCTTCGGAATTAATTACCATGCCAAAGCCTTTACCGGCTATATCAACATTCTCTGTTACATCTTTAATATGATTTATAATAACATCAAGACACACTACATTATGTCTGTCTGGACTAACATTACCTTTATATTTAGAAATAGTCTTTGCAATAGTTATACATATTGAACCTGTTTGTGCATCCACATAAGGCGAAGTTATAACTAACTTACCATTTGCAGTAACTGCATCTTTATACCAGCCTCTGGTTATTGGGTTATAATCTTCTGTTGGAATCCAGCCAACACCATCTAAATATTCTCCGTTTATATAAGCATAAAGGCCGGTAAAATTTTCATCAAACTGTTCATATAAATTTTCAGTTTCATCTGTCAGATATTGTAAAATTTTTTCTCCGGAGGCTCCGCCTTGTTCCATCAAATCTATAGAATCAGCAGTAACTCTCAATATTGTTTCTGCTCTGGTAAGATAGTTTTCAAAATGAGCCGCAATTGCTTCTACCTTATTTTCCCCGTCTTCAATAACACCAGATACAGTAACTTCATAATAATTACGGGTATTATAAACTACGATAAAGGCCATCAAAATAAATGTAAACAGTATTGTGAAAATCAAATTGAATTTACTATAGCCGCCAACTGTTTCATCAAATCTTTTTTTCCCTGCTTTTCTTTGGAAAACTGCAAGCCTGTAAAGAAGAAAGAGAATTATTAAAACTAATATAACTGAAATACCAAACAGGATAAAAACTATCCGTGCCGATGAATTATTATTGTCATTACTTTTCTGCAATGAATTTCTGATTATTGAAGCTATAAAATAACCGCCAATACATAAAGTGAAAATCACAAATGAAGATATTGTTTGTATTGCCGTTTGAAAGCGCAGTTCTGAAACATTTTTTTTGACAGGTAGAATTTCTTCAGCAGAATATTCTTTTCCAATACTCCATGCAAAAATAACAATAAGAATGGAAGCTGTAATTTCACAATAAAAATATGGATTTGATGATTCAGATTTCCAGTCAAAACAGGAAGCAGTCCACATTCCATAAGTCGCAATTTCATAACACAAAATCAAAACAGAAGAATATGGAAATCTGCCTTTTTTATATCGCAGATAAGATAAAATATCTCCAGTACTCAAAATCATAACAAGAGTAGTTAATCCAACCTGCCAGATATTATTCAGAATGCCACCAAACCTGCAATACAAAAGTAAAAGAGGAAAATTTGTAAGAACCGGCCATAACATCAAAGGATGAAAAAAGCGTTTCTCGTTATCACAATTTCTTTCTTTATGAAGATTAAGTACAGCTAAAAAAAGAACCAGAAATCCTATATTCCAGCCTAAATTTGCAATAAATCCAGAAACAACCGGCTCAACATCCATAACAAAAAGATAAATTGTCCAGTAATAATCACTTAAAAAATGAGCAAGAAAACAAACAACAAGATAAAGATATGTACGCTTCTGAATTTCTATATACTTAAAAAGACACCACAAAAGGCTGATTATCGTACAGAATAATACAAAGATATTTTCAAAATTTTCAAGCGTCATCTCACTCAACTCCTCAACATATAATTATAACATAAATGGCAAAATATGATATAAAAAATTATTTTGTGTTATACTAAGTGCATGACAGGTTTAATCGTTGCACGCTCAATAAATAATGTAATCGGAAAGAATGGAATCATTCCCTGGAAAATTGAAGGAGAACAAAAACAGTTCAAAGAACTGACTACCGGAAACGTTGTTATTATGGGCCGTAAAACATACGAAGAAATCGGTCGTCCACTTCCAAATAGAAAAACAATTGTAATTTCAAAAACCCGCAGTTTTAAAGGCGAAAATCTTTCAACTGTAGCATCAGTAAAAGATGCAATTACACTTGCCGGAAAGCTTTATGGAGATTTAAATATTTTTTTTGCAGGTGGGTATGAAGTTTACAAAGAAGCTTTGCCTTTTGTAGATGTAATGTATATAACGGAAGTAAAGCTTGTCATTGAAGATGGTGATGTATTTTTTCCAGATTTTGATTTGAATGATTTTGAAATAACAAACGGCGAAACTTCCGGCGATAAAATCAAATATACAAGAATGATTTATACCCGCCGGAAGAAATAAAGCTTACAAAAATCAGTCACCGAAAAGTGCCTTTGCATCTTCAGTTTCCATTACAGAAACCTTTGTAGTTACAACAGGCTTTTCGTCATTTTTGTTTGCATAAAGTTCACAGATGTAGCGGTAAACATGATTTTCTTCATCACGGAAATCTTCTACAGCCTTCATCTGAATTGTTGTATTGTTCTTGAGATATCCTACATCCGCCTTAAATTCCATTACGCTAAGAATGAATCCCGGCAGCGGCGTACGTCCTTTAATTGTATTTGTAATACCAGTAAGAGCCGAGATACACTGAGCCATAAACTCAAAACCTGCCCAGCTTGGCACACCGTCGAACTCCGGCTCATAAAATATACAGTTTTCCGTAATATCATATTCGCTGGTAATTGTGTGATTATTTACATCGTGCTGAGTAACACGCGAAAGCAGAAACATTTTTCCTTTGTGAGGAAGATAATTGATAAGTTCGTCGTGTTCAATAAGTTGCTGAATTTCCATAATTAATTACTCCTATTAAGATTACTTTATACCTAAAACAAGACAGGCGTTAGCGCCGCCAAACGCAAATGAGTTCGAAAGGCAAACTTTAAGGGCACCTGTTTTATCGCCAGATTTTCCGTCCACTATATTAAGCTCCGGAATCTCTTCGTCGCGCTCTCCGTCCCAAACCTGAAGCGGAAGTTTGATGTTATCATTCTTTCCATTGTTTTCAATCAGAGCCTTCCAGCAGATTGCAGTCTCAAGTGCAGCTGCAGCTCCAAGTGTATGACCTGTAACAGGCTTTGTTGTAGAAACAGGAACCTTGTATCCGGCTTTTCCAAATACTGCATTAACAGCTTTGCCTTCCATGCTATCATTAAATTTTGTACCGGTTCCGTGAAGATTTATATATCCAACCTCAGAAGCCGAAACTCCGGAATTTTCCAGTGCACGTTTAATTGCTTTTTCAGCCCCAGCTCCACTTGGATCAGGCGAAGTCATATGATATGCATCTGCACTTTCGCCCCAGCCAAGAAGTTTTACTGAAATTGTATCTGATGATTTCACTGGTTCCCGAGTCATTACAAAAAATGCTGCTCCATCTCCAAGTGTAATACCATGTCGGTTTTTACTGAATGGATTTGTTATCTCACTGGAAACGGCCTCAAGCGCACTAAAACCAATCAAGGTTGTGTCAGAAGCAATGTCTATTCCACCGACAACAGCAGCATCAACAATGCCTGCCATAATCATTTCGGCACCTTTAATCATTGCTCCTGCACTTGAAGAACAGGCTGTTGAGAAAGTATTAACCGGACCAGTAAGCCCGAATTTTTCTGCAACAAAAGTTGCAACATAATCTGCACCCTGAATCTCAAGATTATAATCTGAAGGAAACTTTTCTTCGGCAAAATATTTTCTGTGACCTGCAAGCGAAAACTCTGTACCGTTATCGCAGGAACCTACACAAACAGCAATGCGGTCTGCGCCATAATGTTCTTTTGCCACAGTAACATCATTCGAAATCTGTTCAAGAGCCGCATTCTCAATGCGCATGACTTTCATTTCATAGCGGGCTCCGCTTGGCTTTAAAACAGCCTCATCTATTCGTGCAGCAAAATATTCTTCACCGTTGCAGGCAGTTACCTTTTTAATTCCGCTCTGCTTACCGCTGATTACAGCCTGCCAGAGTTCATCAATATTATTTCCACCACAGCTCATTACGCCAGGTTTTGAAAGATATAATTCCATAAATAATCCTTAACAGATGTTTTATACTATATTAAAAATCTTCTGCATTCACAAGTTGATAAGAATAACCACGCAGAAAATTCTGAATCTTTACTTCATTCTGTGAAATTGAAATTTCTTCTATCAGATTTTTCCCATCAAAAATCTTACGAATTTCTACAGCATTTTCTTCTGTGGTAACTACAAACTTTAAGCCAGCTGCTTCAAAGTTTTTTCTAAGTTCATCTTTATCATAATATGCATTCTGAATATCACAGATTATATATTCACCCGGAAGTGCTTTTGGAAAATATGCAGAATCAAAAATTACAGATTTTCCGTCATAAAAAAGATTTCCCATGTCTGTTCCAAAATCATTCATCAAAGAAAGATTAATTCCCTTTGCATCAATCTGGGTGTAGGAAAGAAGTGAAAAACTTTGAGAGCCAAAGCTTCCATTCAAAGCCTGAAGACCTTCAAAAACAAGACAAGCCTTAGACGGCTCAAGCAGATTCACTTTTTTTTGATTAGTTATATAAACAGGTCTTAATCCTGAGGTTTCGACTTTTTTACTTGCACAGGAAGACAAAACTGTCAGTACAATAATAAGTCCGCAAACTGCTTTTAAAATTCCACCTGAAAACTTATTTTTCATTCTTACCCTCTTCACCCAAACGTCCGTAAAAGAAAGAACTTACATAAGCTGTTGCTAATCCAATAAAAATTGAAAGACCAATTAAATGAACCGGCTTAAAGGAACTTAATGCAAGCGCACCAAAAGAAATGATTGTTGTAACAAAAGAAACCATTGTTGCAAAAGGCTCCAGAGTCTTCTGTTCTTTACTTTGAACAAGAGAATTATTTCCTGCTTCTTTCTTTTCGTTTTCCATCATATAAATTATATAATCAAGACCAAGACCAAACACAAGAATTAATCCTGTAACAGAGAAGAATTCCATATTGATTTTTGATAATGCAAATACTGCAACAACCACAAGAATAATAAGCAGTGGCACTGAAATAATTTTGAAGGCCTGTTTCCAGGAATAAAAGAATTTCAGCATTACAAACATCAACACGTAAGCTACAATAAAGAACTTAAGGATCATTGCTGTGAGACTATCCAGATCTTTACTTATATCCTGAGATTTACTGATAAAATAAACATTGTCATCGTTTTCTGCTAACGAACGGTAGTTAGCATAATCGGTAACCTTAGTTGGCAGTAAAACTGTAAAATATTTTCCATCAACTTTTCCAAGCCATGCTGAAGAAATTGCAGCTTCTATAAAATCAGGAACATTTCCATTTTCAAAAGATACAAAATCATTTTTTGTAATCTCGTAATCATTAATCAATTTCATCAGGGCATCAAAATTATCTATATCATCAAAACCAAGCGCCTGAAGCTGTTCTGGAGCAGATTCCATGAGCTTCTTATAAGCTTCACGTGATTTTTTCTGAATCTCTTTTGAAGGAATAAAACTTGAAGTACTTACATAACCAATTTTACCATCTGTCATTTTTTCAAATTCTTTACGAAGTTTTTCTTCATTTGCAAGAGCTTCATCTTCTGTGTCTCCGCTCACAATATACCAGCCGCCAGGTGTATATTGAATTACCTGTGAAGCGATAATTTCATCCTGCAAAAGGCGACCCTTCATGTCATAAAGAGTAAGCAGATTATTTTTAATTTTTACATTTTTATGACAAATCAAAATTGAAAGAATTGAGAATATAAACAGAACAATAATTACTGCACGACCAACCCATTTCTGTTCAACCTTAGAAACAATGCCGGCAAAATGTTTTGTAAAGCGGATATTTCCTCTTTTCTCCGGAAGCTTAATATACGGATAAATTGCAATTGTAGTAAGGAAAGAACTTACAAGACCCGCAAGACAGAAAAGAGACATCTGCTTGAGAATTGTAAAAGGTGCAAACAAAAGAATTGCAAAACAAATACCTGTAGAAATAATTGCCATAAGAAGGCCGGAGAAAATATGATTTCTAATTTCTGTACTTGATTTTAATTCTGTGTTTCCTGCCCAGTGGGTAAAAAAGTGAAGACTGTAATCTATACAGGAACCGATAAGTGATGTTCCAAATACAAGAGTTATAACGTGCATCTTGTGGAACACAGAAAGCGTCATAAGAACTGCTACGCCTAACGAAATTAAAATTGAACCAACTGAAAAAACAAGAGGACGAGCAGAACGGAAAATAAAAATCAAGAGAATTATTACAGCAAGCATCGAAACTGTTGCAATCACCGAAATCTCGCGGCTCGCAGAGGTTGAACTTTCATGACTGTGGAAAGGAGTTCCCGAATAAACAAAACTTGTAGAATCATTTTTATTGTTATCACAAACTCTATAAATCTCTGTAATTGCATTATCCTTAGAAGCGAGTTTAGCTCCCCTGCTGCTAAGAATTCCCCGGATCATAACATACCACTTGTCTTCAAACTTCGAAGCAAGAACTCCGTCTTTTACAGACATTGCAGTTCCGGCGTTCTGAACTGAGGCAAGATAATTCTGAAGATTATATTCTGTGAGCAAAAAAGGATCAGTATCAATATTATCCAATGGAAGCATTGTAAATCCGCCGTATGCTTTTGAAAGAGCTTCAAGAGCAAAATCCTGGGCACCCTGATCGCTTACAAGAATTGCGTCGGCAGTTTTTTCATCAATCAGATATGAACGATATTTATATAAAAAGTCTGTAATTTCTCCCATTGCGCTTACATCGTTATAAAGAGAAACTGTTTCAAAGTTTTTACTGTCTTTAAGTTCTTCGTAAACATTCTGGGCAACCTTTTTAGCTTCAGAAAAATCTTCATTCGCAACAAGAATAAAAATATTCTGCGAAGTTACAGACATCATTTTTTCATCTGCCTTTTTTACAGAAGCCATGGAAATACTTTTTGGCACAAGATTAAAAAGGTCAGAATCAATTCCTATTTTACCGTGAAAAATAATGATTGAAGCAAGAAAAAAAATAACAACGGCTGCATGATAAAAAATCCATGCGCCAAAAAGCTTTTTCTGTGAAAGATTTTTTAGAGAATCATTCAACGACAAAGTTTTGTTTTTCATCTGTAGAAAGTTCCTTTGGATATTTCTGATTTATAAATTCATAAGTAATTGTATTACCTGAAGCTTCAGACATAAGAAGACGAGTCATTGAAGTTTCTGGTTTTGTAATGCCTGAAAGCTCAAGTGTTTTCATAACGGCAGCAATTGTTGAATCCTTTGGAGTAAGAACTAAAGACCAGCCGTTGTTTCCGTCATCAGAAAACTCGCAGTTAAAATTCTTTTTAAGTGCCTCAACATCTCCGGAAAAAACAGAGCTCAAAGTTTCAGAAATATTTGAAAAAATCTGATTGTCTTTTCCACTCATTACAGACTTATTTCCGTTTGCAGAAATCTGAACCATTGTGTCTTTAGTAAGAATCAAAGATGAAGGAACAGGCTTTTCTGTTTTCCAGAGAATTCCTTCTGAACAGATTATATATTTTCCAAGAGACTTTAACTTACGACCGTTAGTTTGTAAAGTTTTTGTCTGGGTAAAATCTCCAGTTGTATTAGGGCGGGAAGCAAGCTGTTCGCAGACAGATTCCAGGGTTACTGCCTTATTTGGCTCTGCAAAACAAAGTGATGTGACACCTGCGGATAATATAAACATAGCTGCAATAATTCTTCTTTTCATACTGCCCCCTGATATTTTTTAGTTCCAGAAGTTAAAAAAGTTATACCACTGATAAGGATACAGTTTGCAGAATTTTTCAAGTTTTTCTACAAACTCACCGCAGCAGTCATTAATACGAGCTTCACGTTCTGAACGTGGACAATTAAAATCTATTTTTGATTTTTCAATATAGATATTATATTTTGGATTAAAAGGTGACATTTTTGAGCGCATACCAAACATATAATAAACAGGTATTTTCATCAAAGCCAAAAGAAGGAAAACTCCATAAGGAAAAGAAGCAGGCTTTCCAAGAAAATCTTTTACAATAACTTTATCACGGTTATTTGCACTTGTGCGGTCACCGGCTATAACAATCAAAGCGCCCTGCTCTGCCTGCTCTTGAAGATAAATCATAGAATCAGGACCAATGTCAGAAGAATTTACAATATTTACAGAATAATTTGGATTTATTTCTTTCATTGTATTTGTAAACTGTTCCGAAACTTTCATATTCATAACAACTACAACCGGAACAACACGTCCGCAAAGCTGAGTATTATAATCCTGAAGACTTCTCAATAATTCCATGTTTCCAAGATGAGAAGTAAGCAGCAAAGCTCCCTTGCCTTCCCTAAGTCTCTGAAGAATATCTTCTACATCATCATCCTGATATTGAATTCTATCGAATCTGACCTTACCAAGCCAGCCTTCCATTTTTTCAAGAACACAAAGACTAAAACTTAATATCTGATGGAAGCCGCGGATTTTTGCAGGCACCTCTCCATTTGTATATTCCTTCAAACGCTTCTGATAATCTCTTGCATCATGACGGGCATGAGAAACAAAAATGAAAAAGAAAAAAGCAACAGGATAACAAAACAAATGAACTATGAAGGTTGGTAATAATTTAAAGAGGATAAGAACGAATTTTAATGGTTTATTTGATTTTATTGCTTCAGCTTCGTCTGCCCAATGAACACTGTTTTCTTCAACCGAATCTGCCATCAGTTCACACTCCCGGCTGAAGCTTCTTTTTTAAGGGCTCTTTGAATTTTTCTATAAAGCAAAAGTGGTAAATAAAAAACCAGTCCTATGCAAAGACGTGCATAAGTACCAGATACTCTGATTGTATCAGTCAAATAATTGTAATTTGAAATTCCATCTGCCGGATAATAAACCTTTACCGGCTCCGAAATAACTGGAACTCCCTGCCAGTACTGTTTTACAAGAACATCAATATCAAAACCCATACGACCATCAATATAGAGTGTACGTTTTAACATTTTGATAAATGATTTTACAGGATAGACTCTAAAACCAATCATTGCATCTTTTATATCTTTTGAAAGAGTTACAAAATGAATCCAGCCGTTTGCAAACTTACGGCCATTTACGCGAGACTTTGGCGCATCCTTATCATATTCAGGATATCCGCAGATAATTGCATCCGGATTTTTTTCAGATAATTCTATAAAACGTGCAGCTTTTCCTGCATCGTGCTGACCATCAGAATCAAGCTGAAGAATATGTGTAATTCCCATTTCATCTGCTTTACGAATTCCATCAATCATAGCGCGGCCTTTGCCACCATTTTTTGTTCTGGTAACTACAGTAACAAGCGGATATGATTTTTCTACGGCAGAAATACAGGCACGATTTTCTTCATCGTTTCCATCATCAACTACAATGATCGGGAAATTAAAAGAAAGAAGACTTTTTACAACAGCCTCAAGAGTAGATCCGTGTCTGTAAACTGGAATTACAAAACCGTATTTCATTCTTCTACGAGCACAGCAAAAGAACCAGATGAATAAACTTTACCTTCAACATCAGCATCTGCCATGTTGAAAGTGACTGTGCTTTTCTCCTTTTTGTAAGTAAGTTCAAGGTGAATATTTGTGCCCGGCTTGATTGGTGCAGAAAATTTAATTCTCTTGATATTAGGAACATAACGCTGGGTACCAAAATATTTTCTTGAAAAACGAGTTATAACTTCAAACTGAGCAACTGCCGGAAGAAGCTTGTACTGTGGAAAATGTCCGTCAAAAAAATCACTGCTTGCTGGAATTACAAATTCCAGAACAATGTTTGCTTCGTCGCGGCTGATTATTTTTTCATCTTTTATATCGTGATCATTAAAGTTCATTTTTTTTCTCCTCGAATAATGCCATAATCTCAAGCTTATGCTTCTTACCCTGAACATCTGTCGGAAGCTTATCCATAAAACGCCACTTCTTAGGAATTACAACATTCTCAAAATACTTCATGAGGAAATCATGGAAGTAGCGGTTTATCTTAAATTTTTCTTCGTTCTTAAACTGTTCGCGGCCTTTTTCATTTAGCACTAATGCCGCAGCAAGATACTGACGAACATCGTTACTCATGGCAACTACTTTTACATCTTCAACCAGTCCGGTTTCGAGAAGGCGGTTTTCAACCTCTGTCATCGAAATTCTTTTTTCTTCGATTTTTACGATAGAGTCGGAACGGCCTTTTAAGAGGAAGCGGCCATCTTCAAAAATTTCAGCCAGATCTGCAGTTGCAAAACCTTCCGGATTTTTAATATATGGAGAAATGATTCTGAGACAGCCGTCATCTCCAAGCCAGATTTTAGCATTGGCAAAAGGAGTCCAAACCAGCTGATCTTTATTCTGCTGACGATATGCAATACCAGAAGTTTCTGTAGAACCATAAACCTCAAGCGGACAGAAGCCGAATACTTTTTCGGTCTGTACTGCGAGTTCTGGAGAAACTGCTCCACCACTTGTAAAAATCCAGACATCTTTCATTGTAAGTTTATCTTCAACTTCAACTGTACGCTTAAGGAAGGCCGGTGTTGCAATAAGAATATAACTAACGTCTGTTAGTTTTTCGAATTCCTCAGGGAACTCAACTCTGTTTCGGCGGAATGGACATCCTAAAGTAAACGGCAAAGAAATACCAAAAAGGAATCCATAAATATGATGCTGACTAACAGTCGTTAGTAACTTACGGTTTGTAAACTCGCCAACCCACTTAGAAATAATAAAAGCATTATCTTCTTCAAACTCTTTCATGCGCTGAGGAACAGCCTTTGGCTTTCCTGTACTTCCAGAAGTGAAAAGGAAAATACGTGTTTCTTCACCATCGATTTTTGGAGTATCACGATAGAAAGAAACTTCCGGCATTTCACTTTCTTCAACAGTTTTCTGAATTGAAACTGCATCAGCAAGTCCAGGTGCATCAGGTTCAGAAACAGTCTGGTCTGTAAGGAAAACCATTCCTGGCTTACGAACATCAGCCATAAAGTTTGAAGTTATATTCTGTGTAAGGTAAACAGCTTTTTTGCACTGAAGCAGAGCAACAAAGGTACACAAAAAGTACCAGTAATCTTCACAATGAAGAATAAACTCATCTGCTCCTGTTTTATCAATAAAGCGGCGAAGCTTTGCTGTATCAATCAAAAAATCTTTCCAGGTTTTATATCCGCCGCCTGTCCATGTATCTTCATAGCAAAGAACGTAATCATCCTTTCGGGAATCAGCATTAAATTTAGTAATAGGATAAGTCTTAATCATTTTTGCATCTACCAGTTTTCTAATTATAAATTCAACAACAAACAGCGTACCCATCAGCACATAAGAAATGCCTCCGTTATACACCGCCCAGACTCTGCGTGCCTGTTCAGCACTAAGTCCAAATATTTTGTCTGCAAAAGTTGTAACAACCGCTGCAGTTCCATTGAGTATAAAAAAGCAGCACCATACAATCGTTACCTTTTTACAGTATAACTTAACTTGATTTTCATAGGAAGAGCCGGCAATTGATTTGTCAGCAAGAGTCGCAAATCTGAAAATAATGTTCGGCTTAAGAAAAAGTGTACTTCCAAAGACTACAAGCAGCGTTATGTTAATTACAACAGAATATAATTTAAGAAAAAACTCTTTTCCTGTTATAAAACAAAAAAGACCAGCAGCTAAAAAAAGCACTGAACTAAGAAGCGGTTTCCAGTCCAAAGCACCTTTCTTTTCTCCGGTCTTTTTGCTTCCTGTAGCACTTAAGAAGAAGGCAGCCGCCAATGCAACAATGCACAAAGAAAGAATCTTTGTATCCACCTTGAACACCACAAGCAGTGTAAAAACAAGGATCGGATAAACGGCCGCAATCACATAAAAAAGCGCCTTAAGGAATTTTTTCATCAGTCTTTAGTTTACCTTATGCCATGTATGGAACAAGAGCGTCTACTACATCCTGTACAGTCTTAACTGTCTTGAAAATTGAAGGGTCAACATTTCCCTTATCAGCTGGCATGAATTCCTTCATCTTTACGATAAGGTCAATAGAGTCGATTGAATCCAGATCCAAATCATCTCCAAGAAGTGCATCAGGAGTTACATCTCCTTCATCAAGTTCAAATTCTGAAACAAGGATTCCCTTGAGCTTTTCAAAAATCTCATCTTTAGACATATAAAACCTCTTATAAAAAAGATTAAGCTTTCTGAGCCGTAATGTATTCGGCCAGTGCATTTACAGAAGCAAAATGCTTCTTATTTTCTCCACTCTCCGCAGAAAATTTAACACCGAACTTTTTCTTAAGTGCTACTCCAAGCTCAAGCGCATCAATAGAATCAAGTCCAAGACCTTCTCCAAAAAGTGGTTCTGAATCCACAATATTCTCCGGCTCAATGTCTTCAAGCTGGAGTGATGAAATAATTACTTCCTTTATTTCCTTTTTCAACTGATCCATAATCTTTCCCTATTATAATCAATATACGATATTATTTTGCAATTGTAGTAAATAAGAAAAAAAAATGCAATAGAAATCATTTTTATCCTTTTGAAATGCCTTGAAAATCTAAACATTTCTTGCGGTTTTATACGAAAAATTGTCGCCTTCTTGAAAAATTAGTAGATATAGTATACTTTTATCCTTATGGATAAAGCTTATTTTGATATTAACAAATACAAGAATGATGATTTGCGCGCAGTAGACGCAAAATTTGAAGCTCAGAAAATTGCTTTTGCACCTCTCGCTTTTCAGGCAATTAAAACTATGCTTAACCTTGGAATTATGAAGGCAATCGAAGATGCCGGTGATGATGGAATCAGCCGTGCAGACCTCGCTGCTAAAACAAGTCTTTCTGAATATGGCGTTGGCGTATTGTGTGAAATGGCACTTGGTATGAACGTAATTAAACTTACAGAAGATTCTGAATCAGATCCTAAGAGTGAAAAATACAAGCTCGGAAAAATCGGCTGGATGCTTCTGGAAGATGATTTGACCCGCGTAAATTTCTGGTTTACAAACGACATCTGTTACGAAGGTGCCTGGGATCTTGAAAAATCAATTAAAAACGGAAAGCCTGAAGGTCTTAAAGTTTTCGGTGACAAATGGGTTACTGTTTACGAAGCTCTTTCAACACTTCCAGATCAGCCTAAGAAATCATGGTTTGAATTTGACCATTTCTATTCTGATATCGCATTCCCTGAGGCTCTTCCAATCGTATTTGCAAAGAAACCAAAACATATTCTGGACATTGGTGGAAATACAGGTAAGTGGTCACTCACCTGCTGCCGTTATGACCCGGATGTAAAAATGACAATCTGTGATTTGCCAGGACAGGCTAACGTTGCAAAGAAGAATGCCGCAGATGCAGGTTTCGCTGACCGCGTAGACTTCTCAATGGGTAACGTTCTCGAAGAATCAACAAAGCTCCCTGCAAATCCGGATGCTGTATGGATGAGCCAGTTCCTCGACTGTTTCTCTCTCCATCAGGTAACAAAGATTTTGAAGAAGGTTCACGAAGCCGCAAACGAAAACACAAACGTTTGGGTTCTCGAACCACTCTGGGACAAGCAGAAGTTCGAAGCAAGTTCTTACTCTTTGATGGGAACTTCACTTTACTTCACTTGTATCGCAAACGGAAACAGCAAGATGTACCGCTATCAGGAACTTGTAGACGCTATTGAAGAAGCAGGCTTTAAGCTGGACTGCGCACATCACAATCTTGGCAGCAACGCTTATTCATTGCTCTGCTTTAAAAAACGCTAAACATGAAAGAAATATATATTTCTGGTATTACTAAATGGGCACCAGGCCTCGCAGATGATGAAGCTGCCTGGCAGAGCTGGCTCGCTGGTGATACCCAGATAGAACAGATTAAAGAATCTCCAAAGCTGGAATACACAGACCCGCTTTTCCGCCGCCGTCTTTCACAGATTACAAAGATGACGGTGCATGTTGTTCATAGTCTGCTTGAAAAAACAAATATTTCCAAAGAAACAAAACTTGTTTTTATTTCACTTCGCGGCGAAATAGAGCGCGAATTTACAATCAATAAAGGCATTATCGAAGACGGAATGATTTTACCGGCCGGCTTTTCACTTTCTGTTTTCAATACGCCGGTTTCGTCTGCAACTCTTGCATTCGGTCTTAAAGGCGGTTATTCTGTATTATATCCTTCCAAAAATAATTTTTCGGAAGCATTTAAGGCTGCCGTTGCACCAGTTCTGGCTGGAACAGAAAAAGAAATCATTCTTGTTTATGCTGATGAACTTGTTCCGGAGCTTTATGGAGACAAACGTCCAGAAGAAAATATTCCTCTGGCTTTTGCCTGCCTTGTTAGTGCGGAGAAAAAAGACTCCTGCATAACCCTTGATGATTTTTCTAACGCAGGAAAATCACCGTCGGAGTTTTTAAGGTTTTTATTGAAATGAGTAAACAAGAGATCAGCTATAAGAGCAAGCTTCCTAAAATCAAGAATATTTTTACTTATCCATATTTTTGTATTTCAAAGATAATTGCGATTCTTTGCTTTGGAATCGGAGCTATTCTTCTGGCAATTCTTGTATTTCCTTTTATCAGACTTTTTACCCTTCATAAAAAAGATTTTGGGATTATCGCCCGTGCCTATGTTTCTCATACCTTCAGAGTATTTTTAGGAAACCTGAATATCTGTAAAACCTCGATTTTAAAGGTTGATGATAAAGCCGCTTACCGCAATATTCACGGAAAGGTTATTATTGCAAATCATCCTTCACTTCTGGACTTTGTTTACATCATGTCTCTGGTTCCTAATTCAACATGTATTGTACGCGGAGGTCTTACTCACACTCCGCTTCGATGGGTAATCAAACAGGCATATATCACCAATACAACTGATTTTAATGATGTCCTTGTTGAATGTAAGAAACTTACAGACAAGGGCTGTAATGTAATCGTATTCCCGGAAGGAACCCGCTCTCCACGCGTAGGACGTAACAATTATAAAAAAGGTGCTGCAAGAATTGCACTTTACTGTAACTGCGATGTTCTTCCTCTTTTCATTGGTGGAAGCGATAAATATGGTCTTGGAAAATTTGATCCTCTCTGGTCTTACAATCATGTTGAACCATATCTGTATGACATCAAAATGCTTCCGGTTATTTCCATCGAACAGTTTAAGGGTCTTTCAGAACCAATTGCCGCAAAACATCTTACAGAAGAGATGGAAAAAGTCATTCGCTCTGCAGGCGATGAATACGCAAAAACTTATACCGGACTTACTCTCAATAACTACTAAATCAAATCATCCTGAACTGACTTCCGAAGCTATTTAATTTGATTCCAGAACATTTCCAGGATGATAAAAAATAATTCACAAAGCAGGAACACTTTTTCTCTCCTCATGTGTTACACTTTATGACAGGAACAATTTGTACAATGAAAACTTTGTCGATGGATGATTTTGAAAATCTTTACCGCCAGTATGGCCCGATGGTACTCAGACGCTGCCGCTTTATTCTTAAGAATGAAGAGAAAGCTCTTGATGCCATGCAGGATACTTTTGTGCGCCTTATTGAACGAAAGGAAAAAATCACAAATGTGTGTTCAAGCCTTTTGTACACTATGGCAACAAATGTCTGTCTTAACAAAATAAGATCAGACAAACTCCGCAGCGGACCAGAATTTGATGTAATTGCAGAGATTGTAGAAGATACTGCAAGTGCAGAAGGAACAGAACAAATTGAAACTTCTATTCTTCTGGACTGTATATTTTCTGAACGCGACACCAAGGACAGACAGATTGCAATTTTACACTATGTAGACGGTTACACACTTGAAGAAACATCCGCAAAAATGAAAATGTCTGTTTCCGGAATTAGAAAGCGTCTGGAAAAACTCAAAGAATACGCAGGAGGAAGGTATGGCAATTCCAACTAGAATCTTGGAGCAAATTAATAACTCCGAGCTTGATGCTAAAGACTTCTACTCACTTTATGGCAAGGAAAACATTGAAACCGCTTTGGACGGCCTCAAAAAATCTGATGAAGAGATTTTAAATACCTATTCTGTACAGGAAATGAAAGCAGCTGTTGCAGGCAAAATTACTGCAAACAGACTTGGCTTTACAGGAAAAGCTGCAAACAATAATACACTGAAGTTTACAGGCTTTAAGCTTGTAAGTTACGCAGCAGCCGCAGTGCTTCTTGCAGCACTTATTATTCCAGCAGGAATCAAGAATTCAAAAATCGGTGCTAACAAGGCTCCAACAGAACGCGTTAAGGGAAATGCTTCGGAACCAGCAGTTACCACACCACATATCAGCCTTTACCGCCAGAAAGGCCGCGAAATTCAGGCTTTGAACAACGGCGACTTTGCACGTTCAGGTGACGTCATTCAGATTACATACAATGCAGGAACAAATGAATATGGTGTGATTTTTAGTGTAGACGGAAACGGAAACATAACACGCCATTTCCCGGAGAACAGCTGGCAGGCAGCACATCTTGAACAGCGTAACGATGAAATTCCTCTGGATTTCTCTTACGAACTCGACAATGCCCCAGACTTTGAATGTTTTATCATGGTAACTTCTAAAAAACAGTTCTCTCTTGATGATATTGAAAATAAAATTACCAACAAAACTGATATAGATTATCTTACTTCCCTATCTTATCTGCCAAAAAAGACAGAAGGAATCACTTTCACATTGGAAAAGTAATCTAAAAGCTGCATAGCAGAATTTTAAGAAGGATGGATTTTATGAAAAAACTTATATTTTTATCGACAATACTTTTCTGTATCACTCCGATTTTTGCTGCAACTTCCACTGAAGAAGAAACAACTGGAGTAGAAAGATACGCAATTTACATTGGTTCAAATAAAGGTGGAAAAAATCGCGAACAGCTTTTATATGCAGGAAGCGATGCTATGAACTTCCAGAAAACAATGTCAGAAATCGGCGGTGTTTCAGAAGGCAACAGCTTTATTCTGATTGATCCAAACAAAGAAAAAATAGATGAAACACTCGACAAAATCTCACAGAAAATTAACAGCGGCGAAAGTCATGCTAAGCGTTCAGAATTCATTTTTTATTATTCAGGACATTCAGATGAAAACGCTCTTCTTCTTGGTGATATCCCTTATGATTACTCATCACTTAAAACTGCAATCACAGAAGTTCCAAGCGACATTCACGTTGTAATTCTGGATTCATGCTATTCCGGAAACTTTATCCGTACAAAGGGTGGTCAGAAGCGCAAGCCTTTCCTGATGGACGATTCTTCTGTTGTTACAGGACACGCTTACCTTTCATCAAGCTCTACAAACGAGTATTCACAGGAATCTGATGAAATTGAAGCTTCATACTTTACAAATGCAATGATTACAGGTTTGCGCGGTGCAGCAGATACTTCTGGAGATAACAAGGTTACTTTGAATGAGCTTTACTCTTATGCCTTCAATGATACACTTTCAAAAACAGAATCAAGCAAGGCTGGTCCACAGCATCCTAACTACAACATTACACTCGTAGGTTCAGGTGACCTTGTTCTTTCTGATATTTCTTCTGCAGAAGCAATGCTTTCACTTTCAAAAGAAGCTAAGGGTAAGTTCATTATCCGCAATGCAGAAGGTAAACTGATTTCAGAAATCAATAAGGCAGCAGGCCAGCCGATTTTCATGGCTCTTCCTGCAGGACAGTATTCAGCCGTAATCATTGATGAATATTCAACAAAGCAGGGCTATTTCAATCTTTCAAAAGATCAGATTTATGTGCTTGACCAGAATTCTCTTTCATCAATTAAACGTAAGAATAACCGTGTTCGCGGCTCAAGCTCAGATGAAGATGACGAATTCCTTTCTCTGGATGGCCTTGAAGAATCAAGAATTGAAAATGCTGAAGAACGCAGAGGTTCAAGAAGAAGATACAATCAGGAAGATGGAGAATCAGCAGAAAACAGTTCAGCTTCAAATCTTGTTGTAGAAGTTACAAAAGAATCTGAAGATGAAAAGGATGACACTCCTGCAATTGATTTTGATGAAATGGATTCTTTCCATTTTGCTCTTGTACCTGGCTTCACCTTCCTTAAGGTAGATGGTTCACACAACACAGTATTTTCTGCAGTTGGTATCTTTGGTTCATCAGAAAAGAATGTTTTTGGTTTCCAGGTTTCTAACTTCATGAACGTTGCTTCAGGCAGTGTTTATGGTGCTCAGGCAGCCGGCTTTATGAACATTTCTTCTAGAGAAGTTAAAGGTATTCAGGCATCGGGTTTCATGAACATAGGAAAGAATATTCAGGGTGTACAGGCATCTGGTTTCATGAACGTTGCAACTGATGTAGATGGAGCGCAGGCTACAGGCTTCGTTAATGTTGCAAAGAAAGTAAACGGTGTACAGGCAGGTTTAATCAACATTGCTGATGAAAACAACGGTCTTGCACTTGGACTTATCAACATCATCAAAAATGGTGTTCACGATTTAAGCGTAACCTGGAATTCAAATGATATGGTAGATTGTTCGTTCAAGAGTGGTACAAACATGCTCTACTTTACAATTGGTGCAACTGCTCCGCGTCACACAATATTTGACCGTAACAACGCTACAGCCTTAGAAAGAGACACAGGTTTATGTTACGCTGGATTTGGTTCAAGAATTATTGTACCAGTTTGCAGCTTTGACTTTGACTTCCTCTGGAAGGTTCTTCTCAATACTACAAATTACACAAGAACAGAAAGAATCGCCAAGGACAGCATAATAGTTGAAAACATTCCTTCTTTCAACTTTACTCTGACCTTGTTCCCAGAAAGCCACATCAACTTAATCGGCGGCGTAGGCTTCGACCTCAAAATCAACGGTTACAACGACAGAGCTTTCAACATCCTGAACACAAAGCTCTCCTGGGATCTCAACAATGAAGTTTCCCTCAAACCAGCCTTCTTCTTCGGTATGAAGATCAGATAAGCTAATTATCGAAAAAACGAAAAAAAATCCCGGGTTTTCACCCGGGTTTTTTTTATTTCAGCATATAAAGTACATTACAATGCATAAACTGCAACCATTTTACGCTGTGTTTCCAATGGATTATATTCATTAGTTTCAATATTAACGATTCCATTTTCCACTGAAGTTCCACGCACAGCACTGTAATAAAGTTTATCACCAGCTGTACTATATGAAATAACCTCAAGGCTATTTCTATTTGGAACATTATCAAAATGATTCTTTACAGCACCTGAACTTAGATCCACAGAATAAATATGATGATATCCTAATTCAGAACCATTAGATATCAAAGAATACTTCATGAATATTTTTTCTTTAGTATTTAAGCTTTGTACTACCTTTCCAGCTGGCAGCTGAATTTTTGTAATCTCTTCTGTCTGTTTTCCAGTAGAATCAGCAATTTGAACCAGATAGTAATATGGGGATTCTGTTGTTGTCATTGAATTTGTATTATTTAAATTTGTATATTCATAATATACACCATTATTTGAAGACAATAGTTTTCCATTATTAAAGTTATACATTGATGAATAACTAATTGAAAAATTCTCTTCTCTATTCCAAGTCATAGCTTTCGTATTTGTATTTGCTATATAACAGGTTTTACCTATAAAAGCAAGGAATTGAGTTAATTTATTCTTTTCGCTATTTGTACAATAAGCAATCCAATCCTGATCAGTTGATTGATTTTTATACCAATCATATTGTTTTTTTATATAAACCACATCACCCATTGCTTCATTAAATAATGTAACTCTTTCTGTATCAGCAGTTATCCATTGTAATGCTTCTTCATTTTTTAGGGTTGAATATAGGGCACTATACTTTGCATCATTTTGGAATGCAGTAAGTCTGAATTCTTTTTGACCTTCAACATTGCAAAAGCTGTAAAGATAATTTAAAAAATAAGTTTCTGTCTTTTTCAATCCTACACAGAATGATTTAGAATGTCCGTTATTACCAACAACAAAAGATGGTGTATTTTTTGTTGAATAATAACCATTAGTTTTTTGAAATATTGAACTATTTGAAGTTTCAAGTAATGTATCTGTATTTTTCACATAAAGAATATCTGCCAGGAAATTATGCTGATATCCATTATTTTCGTTTGAGTATGAAAAATAATTATTTGTAATAGTGGTATTAACTAAATCTAAAGCAGCTTTTCCTATTGTATTATCCAAAGCCTGAAAAGCTTCTTCATTTTTCTTGCCTGCTGTAAGTATCGCAAGAGCTTTTAATGCTCCTGTTTGAGTTAAATATTTATCAAATCGAATATCTACTTCAGACGAAGATAGATTTTTCAACGCCAATAAAGCTGTTACTGCTTTACTTGCATCAAATTCTCCATTTGTTTTTACCGATGAATTCCATGTATACGTTGTATATGAAGAATTAAAAGCATCAAATAGTTCTTCTGGTACAAAATTTTCCAATCCAGTGGATGTCTTATTTTTTATAAATGTTTTATCTATAAAACCTCCTGCTTTAGTTGCAATAAAAAGTCCATCATTATTACCATCCTGGACCATAAAATAAAGTTTTGAAGAATTAGTATCATATGTCCAAAACTTTTCTGATACACTATTACTTGAAGAAAAATAAACATTTATTGGACTATTTGGATTACTTATAGGAATCGCTCTGAGAAAGTATCCATTTCTAGATCCAGAAACAAAAATCCATTGACCATTATTATCAACTTGAATTTTATTATAACTTGTACCCTGTACTCCCGCTACAAGTTGTGTAATTAAATTTGTATTAGGATTAAACTGATATATAACATCCCCTGTTTCATAAGTATTTGAAACAAAATATAAGTTTCCAATTGAATCAAATGTTATAGAACTATCTTTTAAATTCATATAGCTTGTTTCTGTCTTTAAAATATCAGCAATACTGCCATCCTCATGAACACAAATTAGTTTGCCAATAGTAATTTGTTTATGATTTGCATCCCACCCTAAATAACTAGTATTACTAAAAACAAGAAATAAATCTTTCGAATTACTGTTTGGAGATTTATATACTGCACTAATTTCGCTAAGTGTATAGCCATCTTTTACAGTAACAGCATTTGCCATAGTGCCATCAGCTAAAATCTTTATAAAGTTTCCAAGTTCATTTGAATTTTCTGCTGCTCGAGCACCATTCTGATTTGCTTCGAGTTTTGCAAGAGCTTTAGCATTCGTAAAATCAAATTGTACTGCTGACGAAATTCCAGAGTTTGCTGGTGTTGTTTCTTCCGGAGTACCTGTTGGTGTTGTTTCTGCTGGTGTCGATTCAGGTGTTGTATTTACAGGTGGAATGATTGGTAAAATCGGTGGTGTTGAATCATTATTACAAGCAATAAAAAAAACACCACTTAATAAAGAAAAAGTTAAAAACCTTAATAGTTTTTTCATAAAATATCTCCTCAAGTTGAAACTTATATCTTAAGTTAAAACAACTTAGCTTATAGTATAACATAAACTAGCTAAAAAGAAAGTGAAAGTATAACTTTAAGTTATATTATGCAGATATGGCAAAAATCAAAACGATTTTAGGCGATAATATACGTACATTAAGAAATGAAAAAGGATGGACTCAGGTTTATCTTGCAGATAGATTACAGATTACTGCTCCATTTTTAGCGCAAATTGAATCTGGTAAACGTGGAATGTCATTAGATTTGATTGAATCAGTTTCTGAAATTTTTAATATTCCTGTCGCAAGCCTTTTTATTGAACAATACAATAACAACCAGTCTACAAATATAAAGATAAGAAATATAGAAATTCAAACAATTGAAAAGCAATTGCAAGATACTATTTCTGAAAATATCAAAAAGGCCTTTGAAAAGTTAAAATAAAAAACCACGGTGTTTTCACAATCACCGTGGTTGTATAATCATCTTATTATCAGATTAGCGCCAGCTTAAACCAAAGAACAATCTGAAATCTGTTCCGCCACCAATGCTATAACTGGAAGTTGAAGAACTTCGGCTGTTTCTAACTGAATCTGTAATAAGTCCAAACAATGGAATATCAAAATCGAATCCGGCATTAAGACCAAATGAATTTGTAAACCAGTAATTGTATGAAGCTTTCAAAGAAAGTGAAATATAAAAATCTATCAATGTTTCAGTCTTTGCATTAGTATTACAGAAAGCTTCATCCAGATTAAACTGTGCACCAGGAACAATTCTGATTTCATTGTTTCCAAAATTGAAACCAAATGATGGAGACACAGAAATCCACTGTCCCATTGTGAAGAAGTCTGATGCTTTATAGCTCTGACCATAACCAGAAATTGTTGGATTTCCTGCAAAGAAGAAACCGAAATCTAAATCAAAACCTGGCTGGAATACATTATGGGTTTTCTTTGCAAAGAGGGTATCCATAGAAATACCAAGTGGAATAAAATCCCAGGCCATCTTTGCATTATAACCACTATCACGGTAATTATAACTTTTTTCTCCCATGTAGTAGTTAAGATTGATTTCTTTTGCAAATACAAATGAACCTGCAATGAACATACAAGCAGCAATAAGTAACTTGCGAATAAACGAATGTTTAATCATAAAAAACCTCCATTTTTATAATTGACACCGTTAATATCGCACGTTACTTTTGCTGTTGTCAAGTGAGGGTTATTTACTTAACAAATTATTAAGATGCTTTACAAACTCAGCAGGTTCTTTTACTTCCATGCCGGCAATCATGAGGGCCTGGGTAAAGAGAACTTCTGAAACGTCGGCAATCAGAGCCTCGTCATCGCTTTCCTTGATTTTTGCGAGGATCGGGTGGTCACCGTTTACTTCGAGGATAGGCTTGAGTTCTGGTCCAGGCTGGCCCATTGCCTTCATCATCTGAATCATCTGATAGCTTGGGTCGTTTTCGTCAACTACGATACAAGATGGGTTTTCACCGCTCAAAGTCTTAGAAAGTTTTACTTCCTTAACCTTGTCGCCAAGTGCCTTCTTGATTTTTTCAACTACAGGCTTAAAGGCTTCTTCCTTCTTTTTAGCTTCTTCTTTGTCGCCGCCAAGGTCTTCGTCGCTGCCTGAACGGTTTACAGCCTTAAGCTCGAACTCGTTCTTATATTTGCCGAAGCCTGGAATTACAATGTCGTCGATATCATCATCCATGATAAGAACTTCGAAGCCCTTGTCTGTGTAAGCCTTAACGAGAGGGTTTGCACGCAGGTTCTTTTCGTCGCTTCCGCTGATGTAGAAGATTGCCTTCTGGTCTGTCTTCATACGCTGAACATAATCTGCAAAGCTTGTGTAGTTTCCATCACCTGTGCCAGATGCGTCTGTAGACTTAAAGCGAACGATTTCTGCAATTTCGTCGCGGTTTGCGTAGTCACTGTAGAGACCTTCCTTCATTGGGCGGTTGAAGTTCTTTACGAACTTTTCCCACTTTTCGATTGCTTTTTTATCTTCATCTTTGCGGTCTGCTTCTGCAATCTTCTTTGCCTTGTCTGCAGCTTCGCCCATTTTCTTAAACTCGCTGAGGAGCTTCTTTACGCTTGAAGATTTAATGTTGTCGAGAATGCGGTTCTGCTGAAGGATTTCACGGCTTACGTTGAGTGGCAAGTCTTCAGAATCGATAATACCACGTACAAAGCGGAGATAGCTTGGCAAAAGCTCGCGGTCATCATCAGTGATAAATACACGTTTTACATAGAGCTTAAGTCCGCTCTTGTAATCTGCCTGATACATATCAAAAGGCGCTGTCTGTGGAACAAAGAAGAGAGTTGTATATTCCTGAGTTCCTTCTGCGTGTGTATGAACATAGTGAAGTGGATCCTGACCATCGTGACCGAAAGTCTTGTAGAACTCGTTGTAATCTTCTTCCTTGAGCTCACTCTTTGCACGCTTCCAGAGTGCAGAAGCTGAGTTTACCTGGTCAATCTTGCTCTCGCTGCCAGTTTCTTTTCCCTTGTCATCATATTTTTTCTGCTCGTAGTGAAGATAGATTGGGAAAGCGATGTGGTCACTGTACTTCTTAATGAGCTCTTCAATCTTCCAGCGAGAAGCAAACTCCTTGCTGTCGTCGTTGAGGTGCATTTCGATTGCAGAACCTGTGAGTTCAGGCTTATCAAAGCCATATTTCTTAGCAGCGGCAGAATCTGCAGCTACTTCTTCAATTTCATAAGAGTTTGTACCATCGCTCGACCAGTGCCAGATTTTTCCGTCGCCTGCAGCCTTGCGGGTATATACATCAATCTTTTTAGCAGCCATAAAGGCAGAGTAGAAACCTACACCAAACTGACCGATGAGGGCCGAGTCTTTCGAAGCCTCTGCTGTAAGCTGCTCCATAAAGGCCTTAGTTCCTGAGCGGGCAATTGTACCGAGGTTGTTAGTCAAATCCTCGTCTGTCATACCGATACCAGAATCCTGTACGGTAAGAATGCTGTCTTTTTCATCAAAAGTGATGTCGATTCTTGGCTCGAACTTGATTGCCTTGTATGCATCATCAGAAACTGTAAGATACTTTAATTTATCCAGCGCATCTGAACCGTTAGAAACGATTTCGCGGAGGAAAATGTCTTTATTAGAATAAAGTGAATGAATAATAAGTTTGAGAAGCTGATTTACTTCTGTCTGGAATTCGTATTTTGCCATTTTTAGCTCCATTTACCATTAATGTTAACCTTTAAAATAATAACAAAACGGAGTTTTCGGCAAGTTTTTTCATTCTCAAATTCAAAAAATCGCCATTATATAGAAACATTATGTCAACTTTTTCCTCTTCTTGACCAAGCTTGAATAAATCTTTAATATTTACAGTATGACTAAACAGGCTGATATTCTTACTGAATTTTTAGACTCTAAGACGATCGACTCACTTTCAACTTTTCTTAATAAAGATAAGTCTTATGAATCGTCTGCTGATATAATTGCCGCTGCGTTTGGTTCTGGAAAGGGTTTTTCTAAAATGAAGAATGATGCGGTTGAAAAGCTTGTTTCCAGCTTTAAAAACAACCTCACGCTCTTAATCCAAAAAACCTGGGTTGAAAAATCTGACATTGCATTAAAAGACCAGCTGCTTTACCAGCTTGATATTTTCTTAAGCAATAAATCATGGAAAGATAATTACGTTCTCTTTTTACAGTTGATTAATCAGGCAGTATTTTTGATGTTCGGACAGAAACCAGACACTCCTGATTTTGCAGAATATACTCTCCGCATTGACCCTGAATTCGGAATTTTCTGGTGGTACATTTCAAACCTTCCTCCCAAAACTGAATGGTCAGAAGAAAAATGCCGGTTAGCTATGCTGCTCGGAATGTATTTCCTTGCAAACTACTAAAATTGACTAAGCAGACCGGAGCGAAAAGTTCCGGTCTTTTTTTTTTACAAAACGGCGGTGGTTGAGCCTGTCGAAACTACCGCTTTATAGGAGTCTTTATGGACATTAAAAAAATTACAGATTCCCTTCGTACTGCCAGCCAGAAGCTTGCCCTTCAGAATGCCAGCGTAAAGAATGCTGCACTTGAAGCTGTAGCCCTTGCTCTGGACAAAAACCGCGCTTCTATTATTTCAGCTAACAAGCTTGATATTGATGCAGCACGTGCAAACGGAATAAGCGAATCTATTATTGATCGCCTTTTACTTAATGATAAAAGAATCGACGGAATTATCGAAAGTCTCCGTCTTGTAATCGGCCAGACAGACCCCGTTGGCGAAGAAGTTGCCGGCTGGAAGACTCCTAATGGAATGACAATCCGCCAGGTTCGCGTCCCTCTTGGAGTTGTTGCAATTATTTATGAAAACCGTCCAAACGTTACTATAGACGCCTTCAGTCTTGCTTACAAAAGCGGTAACGCAATCCTGTTACGCGGATCTTCTTCTTCATATAAATCGAATGTTGAGATTGTCCGTGTAATCCGCGAAGCTTTGGCTGGAGTGGAAGGCGGCGTACCGGAAGCAATTGAGCTTGTTGAAGTAAAGGAGCACGACCACAGCGACGTAGATCAGATTTTGAATGCTGTTGGCATGATTGATGTTTGTCTGCCACGCGGCGGTAAAAAACTTATTGAAAATGTAGTTCTCAATGCTCGTGTTCCTGTAATTGAAACTGGAAGCGGCGTCTGCCATCTTTATGTAGACAGCGAAGCAAATCTTGATATGGCCTGCACAATTGCCGAAAATGCAAAGATTCAGCGCCCGTCGGTTTGTAATGCAATTGAATGTATTGTAGTTCACAGCAAAGTTGCCGCAGATTTCCTTCCAAAGCTGGAAGCAAAGTTTGCCGGCCGCGTAAAACTTCACGCAGATGAAAGAGCCATCAAATATTTGAAGGACGCAATTCCTGCAACCGAGGCCGACTTCGGTAACGAATATCTGGATTACGAATGTTGTATCAAAGTTGTAGATTCAATTGAAGAAGCAATCAGCTACATCAATTCACACAACACAAAGCACAGCGAAAGCATTATTTCTGAAAGCCGTGTAAACACAAGACTTTTCCAGGCAATGATTGATGCAAGTTGTGTTTACGTAAATGCCAGCACACGCTTTACAGACGGCGGCGAGTTTGGCTTTGGCGCAGAACTCGGAATCTCAACCCAGAAGCTTCACGTCCGCGGCCCAATGGGAATCAAAGTATTAACTACTACAAAGTATCTGATAGATGGAGAAGGCCAGATACGATAAATACGGTGGTTGAGCTTGTCGAAACTACCGCAGACCTCGATAAGTAAAGGAAAACGATATGGGAAACATAAACGAAAGCCTCAAAAAGGCAAGAAAAATAGTAATAAAAATCGGCAGTAACACACTTGCAAAAACCGACGGAACTGTAAATACAGAGTTCATGGCAGATTTCGCAGCTCAGTGTGCTACCCTCATCAAACAGGGAAAGCAGATTATCCTGGTTTCTTCGGGAGCCCAGGTTGCAGGCGTTTCTACCACAGAAGAATGGGCCCGCAAAAAGGACGTTCACTACCGCCAGGCTCTTTGTGCAATCGGTCAGGTAGAACTCATGCACCAGTGGCGCAAGGCCTTCCAGAAGCAGGATCTTCACATTGGGCAGCTTCTTCTTACAAAAGATGATTTCGAAAACGAACACCGCAGCCTCAATATCCGTAACACTCTTTTTACACTCGTAGACGAAGGTGTTGTACCCATCATTAATGAAAACGACAGCGTAAGTTTCGATGAAATCAAAATCGGCGATAACGACAACCTGAGCGCCCTTACCGCTATTCTCTGGTCGGCAGACATGCTTATTCTATTCAGCGACATAGACGGCGTTTATTCGGACAATCCAAAAACAAATCCGAATGCCAGACTGATTGAAACAGTTGAGTCGATTCCAGAGCTGCGTAAATCAATTAAAATCGGCGACACAAACGCCTTCGGCACCGGTGGTATGGAAACAAAAATTCAGGCTGCTGAGAAGGTTACCGAGTATGGAATTGAAATGCTGCTTGCTAATGGCGGAAAAGCACATGCGCTTACAACTCTTTTTGAAGACAACGCAAAAGGAACTTTGTTTAAGGTAAAATAAAAAAAGGAACCGAAAGCCCACCCTATAATTCCCGGCTCTCGGTTCCTGAATTATTATCTTTCTTATTTTATACAGTCGCTACCTGTTTTACCTGAACTTTAGTTATACCTTCCATAGAATCTACCTTCTTTTTAACTACCACGAACTTATAATGTGGCTTAAGATCGTCTGGCACCTTGATACCACGATCTTCGAGTTCTTTTATTAAATCAGCACGGCCACGTTCTTCGCCTTCTTCAAGTCCCACGTTGTAATAGTAATCCGCAGGACTCTGCCCGTATACCTCAAGAAAGCCTGAAACTTTTATCGGACTCTCATAAGTAACCGTATCAATACAAGAATCTTCTTCCTGGAGATTATGTTTACGACATATCTGAATCTGATAATAACCCGTTTTCAATTCCTCTGGTACTTCAAAACTTACTTCCTCCTCTTTGTTGACAAAAATGTTAGTAGCCCGAATCCAGCCCTGCCTACCGATAAGATACAACCCTTGCTCATCATCGTAAAATTCAAAGCGGAGAGATTTCCCTAAAAGACTCACTTTATCTCCAATAGATAATTCTAACAGAGGTTTGGCCTCTTTACCAAGTTTCTCTAATTCTTCAGTTTTCACAATAGCTGAAATTTTTGATTCTGTGTTCATTCTTTTTCTCCTTAATTAGTTCTGATATTTCTTATTCGAATAATATTCTTCATGAACTTTTTTGATGATTTTTTTTACATCGCCGATTGTAGCTTCTCTATGAAATAAATCTTCAAAATTCAAAATCCGCAAAACCACCTCATCAAATTCTTCTGGCTCTGCCTCATGTATAATGCAATGAAAAATTTCATCGTTTTCAATTCTGTTTCCATAACGATCTATAACAATTTCAAGTTTTTCAAAACAATTCTCGTTTTTATTTATTATATAACTATGCGGCAATGACTCTGCCTCGACCAAATCTTTACACTTTTCATTGAATCTGTTTTCATTGCTGAATACAGGCACTTCACCATGCATGGTTTCAATCTTCATAAGAACCATTCCTAACTCTGTTTTATCTCCAATCTGCAAATCTGTCATAAAGCTTTCCTCCTTAATTAGAAACTTTAATCTATGAAAACATCGGACCTTCTAACATCCAGTCATAAAGGACAGCCCCGTTATCAACACACGCCTCAAACGCTTTATTAAAAAAAAATTTATCGGGGCTGACGAGAACTGCATACCTTAAAATCCAATTCTCATCATGAACCAATAAATCGGTATCGGCTAACTTTTCAAGCAACTTACGAAACTCATCAAATCGCCGGGCAAAGATAACACGGTTCATTTCCTGGAGTACATCATAGGCATTCATAACAATTACCAGTTGCTGATACGAGTGAGCAGATTTGGTATCCAGAAAAACGAGGCTATTTTGCTAAAACAACTCCAGGCCGGTTTATGAATACCATTGCTATTATTCAGAAATAAACAAATCCCGAAATATGAATGTTTCTTACCAACAAACAATTTTTCCATAACTTCCTCCTTCAATACTCCGCTGCTTTATCAGCAGCGAAGTATATTAAAAGTTAGTTTTCGTTAATCAGCTTTCCAAAACCTTCACCTCCACCGGATCCGCGACACGGATCATATTTCGGAGTGCGGTGATATTTTTTGTCTTCACCTTTTCCGTAATATTTTTTCCATTCGTCATTAACCTGTTTAAGGGTCGGCTTGCGCTGACCTTTCTCCCAGGCTTTCTCCCAAGCTCTGTTCACTACGTCCTGTCCGAACATATCATTTACCTTATGTATGAGTGCTTTTTTACTCATTTTTTTCTCCTTTTATCCCCGCACCCTTACGGAGATTTTTGATTGTTTTTTGCTACCAGTTCCACCACAGGGCAATGGCAGAACACCAATTCTCTAATCGCCAAAAGCTTCGATGAGACAGCCTATTGCAGACAACAAGCCCCCCAGAGCAAGCAAAAATCCGCCCATTTTGTCCTCCTTGACAATTGCTATGATGAATCAATGACAGCGTTCTGTCATCGATGTTTTAACGTTTGCTGTAATTATAATGTACTACAGAAAAAGCACCCTTTTGTCCAAAATCATGCAACTGATGCAAAATAGTACTGATGAATCTGATCTTCATATTCAGTATTAACCTGACTCGGGTTGCTGTAACCGTAATAAATGCATTCTTTAATGAACTCTATCTTAGATGAGCCAGAGAAACTGTAACCTGCATAATGAAGTAATTGCTCAGCATTTTTTATACGATCTTCTTCCTTTGTGTCTTTGTTACAGATCACGCAAAAAGCAAGAGCAAGTTCAAAGGATGGTTTTGAATTATTTGCCAGACAATAACTGAGTTTCTGTTTATAAATAGAAATATGAGCGAGTTGCATCTGAGTATACAATTTATCGTCTTTTAAGTTCATTTCACGAAGTTTATTCTTAATAACACTCCAGAATCGACCCCAGTCGCCAGAGCAAGAAAGTAATTCTTCTCTTTCAGAGTCATTAAGAGGAAAGGCATTGGAGAATTTTAAAAGCGTTGTTTTGGAGGGAACGATTTCTGAATTAAAAAGTCGACTGAGCTGAGAAGGACAAATGCCTGTTTTTTTTGAGAGTTCTTTCCTATTCAGAAACAACATCTCATGCTTTTCACAGAATTCATAAAAAGCTGTTCGGCGAGATTTTTCTGGGATTTCAAATATAGGGGAATAATAAAGTGGAAGGTGTGTTTTGAATTTTACCATAAGACAAAGCCTCAGTAAACAACTCTGTTATGTCCATCAACGGCGCATACAGCAACCTAGGACACTGATTAGAGATGAGTTGATTTACAACCTTGCAGGGATAAACCATGCAAGTAAGCTTTGCCTCTGGTCATTCCAAGAGACATTTATAATTTAATATTATTATACTTATAAGTCAATAAAACATTTTGATTTTATTGATCAATCTTTCAAAATCGAAATTGCAACCTAAATTTGTCACAATCAGAATTTTACAACACTGTTCCAATTATTATCATTTTTCAAAGCAAGTATAGTAGAATTTATAGATTTCCAAAAATCTATTTCATCATTAAACGATATATTTTTATATTTCCTATAAACTTGTTTAAAAATAATTTTTGGATTTTGAGATTGTATTGGAAAGTCTGTCTTATGAAAAATACTCTTAGGATAAATAATAGAAAATAACCTTTCAAAATTATTATTTTCATTTTCATCAAATCTATATTTATCTAAATATACATCTTTTATACTCAATAATCCTCGATTCTTTAGTCCTGCTCCCAATAAAAGAAGATTATCATATTTTATTTTTCCTTTTTCCATAATTTTTATATCTATTACTTCCTTAAAACCATCAATAGTTATACCAAATAAAATATAAGCAAAAAATTTTTTATTGTTTGATTTTATAAAAAAAGGAAATTTAGTTATATAAATAATAGGACAATGTTTTCTTAAAGGATGTTTTAAGAAACTATTTATTTGATTACGAAAATCTGATTGAAAATTCTTTTTTTCATCATCTATTTTTTGTAACCAATTATAAATATCTGAACAATAAAAAAAATTATACTTATTAAAAGCATCAATTATAGCAGATTCATTTTTTGTTGGTTTATATCTTTTTTTGCAATTCTTATTTCGTCCAGTCAAATATTTGTTAATAGAATTATTTAAATTTGAGTGTATTTTATTTTCTTTATCCAAAAGAATTGCTTCTATAAAATCAATAACATCATGCCCTTGGCATATATCCCATGCCTCGTTCTGAGTATATTGAATATTTAGAGTATTAGCTAAATAATTTACATTCAAATTAGAATTATTAGAGTTTTTTATCAATTTTGATATATATTGATTTTTGAATGTACTCGCTGATAATGATTGCTGAAAAAAATCATAATAAAATCTTGTATTCTTTACAGTATCTTTAAAATTTAATCCTCTATTTGTACCATCAGTTTTTTCATTATATTGTCGTAGAAGTCCAATATAAAAAGAAAATTCTAATGCATCACATATATCTTGTTCTGTTACTAAAGAAAAATCTGGATGTGTCTGTTTTGGTTGTACATTTTTAAGTATATTTGCAAACTCCGTCGTCCCAGCATATTTTATCATCATGGTCTCTAAAGAATTTGCATCTGTAACTTTTATGTAGTCTTCAAATATATTATTCAATTCATTTTCATCTGCTTGTATATATTTCAATAGATCTTTAAAAGATGGGGACTGGTAATCTTTATCAACAATACCATAAAAATGTTTTCCGTCTTTTCTTTTTTCATTGATAATACAAATAATTTTTTCTCTAGCCCCCAACATCTTTTTAGAAAGATACTTTAATCTATTCTTTATCGCTTTTGTTTTTTCCTGACCATAAACAGCTTTTTCGTTATAAATTTCTCTTAATTCTTTAATATATGCTGAATAAAAATCTCTATCAGATGAACCTTCAACAACTAAAACCCAATCTGAAAATCTTGAATATTGAGTTTGACTGAAACCTTGTTTTACATAATTTGGATTTATTGTTGGAGAAGTTGTACGTGTATTTATTTTATTTGGTTTCGCCATTGTTTTTTCGCCTCATTCCACGCATTAGTTCGTTGTGGTCATAAGTAATTGCAGGAGAATGTGTGGCAATTACAAATTGGTAATTTTCATTCCTTCCAAGCTCTTCATTTATATAACATAAGTTATCATAGAATCTAATAAGAGGATCTACATGCATTGAAATTTCTGGTGTATCAATTAATTGTACAAAAACAGAATCGTCTTGCAGTGTATTAGGAATTTCAAAAATCAAATGATAATATAATAATAAAAGATTTTTCTCACCTTGTGATAGGATTTCAAGACTCTGAGTTTTATATTCATTTTTTTCAAAATTTATGGTAACTTCAAGTTCTCCTGACTCTCTGTTAATATTAACATACTTATCTGCAAGACCTGGATTTGAAATTACATCTTCAAAAATTTCACATTCTTTTTCACGAAGTTTACCATATTCTTTAAATTTTAATTTTGGTAATTTTGGTTTGTAATATTCATCACAGGATAATAGTTCAATTTTTATGTTTTGATTTAATTCTTCATAAAATGATTCTTTCTCCAAATGCAAATTAGTTTTAGTATGGGAATCAAAAACAATTTTACTTTTGTTGTTATAATTTATATCAATCAACGAATTCTTTTTTTGAAAAATTAAGCTTTCATCATCATCAAATTTTATTTCAATTGTATTAAAATCAATTTTTTGTAATGTCTCAAAATCTTTATTCAGAGCTGCATTTAATAGCTTAAATACAGTAGTCTTCCCAATTCCATTAAAACCATAAACAAACGACATCGGCTTGTTTGGCAAAAAATCTACTGTTACTGTATTCTCTTTAAAACCGTGAAGGCCTGTTACTTTTACATTACTAATTTTATTCATAATTTGCTTCCTTAAAAAAAATTTAAGAAATATTGTATTAATTATATAACAGCTTAGGGTCAAAAACAATGCAAATCCTTATGGATAATTGCACGATTATCGACACTTGTAAAATAATCAGTTATAGTTAGAGAAAAAATAATACGAGGCTGAATATGAAAATCGGATGTATTGGAACTGGTGCGATGGGCGGGGCAATTATGCGCGCTGTTTGCAAAAAATATGATGTAAGTCAGATTAAGGTTACTGATAAAAATACAGAAATGGGCAAGGCTTTTGCAGCTGAGACTGGAGCAACCTTTGTTGAGAACAACACAGACGTGCTCGACTGCGACTATGTTTTTCTTGCTGTAAAGCCGCAGTTCCTTGGCGATGTTTTTGCTGAGATTGCCGGAAAGATTTCTAACAAGACTGTTGTAATTTCTATGGCTGCCGGTGTAAAAATTGAAAAGCTTGAAAGCTGGGCACCTAAGGCTCGTTTTATCCGCATGATGCCTAACGTTTGTGCACAGATTGGCGAGGCCATGACAGCCGTTACATATAAAGAAAATATTTCTGAAGCTGAAGCTAAAACTGCAATTGAAATTTTGAGCTCTGCCGGCCGTGTAGAAGTTGTTCCTGAAAAACTCATGGACTGTGTAACTGCTGTAAGTGGTTCGGGCCCAGCCTTCGTATTTATGTTTATTGAAGCACTTGCTGATGCGGCTGTTCGCTGTGGAATGCCACGCACTCAGGCTTATACTTATGCGGCTCAGACAGTTTACGGTTCAGCCGGAATGGTACTCGAAAGTGGAAAGCATCCTGCAGTTCTTAAAGACATGGTTTGCTCACCAGCCGGAACAACAATCGAAGGAGTTGCTGCCCTTGAAAAAAATAATTTCCGCAATGCTGTGATTGAAGCAGTTACAGCCGCTTGTGAACGTTCTACAGCTTTAGGTAAATAATCAGAATGGAAAAAAACGCAGACGAACAGTATAACAAAATGGTAAATACTCCGGTCTGGAAGCTTATTACAAAGCTTGCCATTCCGACAATTATTTCCATGCTTGTAACTTCTCTGTATAACATGGCAGACACTTTTTTTGTATCACAGCTTGGTACAGAAGCAAGTGCAGCCGTTGGAATTGTTTTCCCGATTATGTCGATTATACAGGCCTGCGGTTTTACTCTCGGAATGGGTTCAGGAAGTCTTGTTTCCATAAGACTGGGACAAAAGCGCAACGAAGAAGCTTCTGTTATCTCTTCTACTGCTTTTTTCGCAGCCCTTAGCATTGGCCTTCTTATTACCTGCTTTGGAAATGCTTTTGCCCGTACTGTTCTTGGTTTTGTTGGAGCTGATGAAACCGTTCTTCCTTTTGCCCGGGATTATGCGTTTTTTATTTTCTGGGGTGCACCTTTTATGTGTGCCTCATTTGTATTAAACAATGATTTACGTGCAGAAGGAAAAGCTTTTTTCAGTATGATTGCCCTTACAACCGGTGGCATTCTTAATATGATTCTGGATCCTTTCTTTATTTTCAAAGAGCTTCCTCTTTTTGGAAGTGGACTTGTTCTAAAGGGATTCGGATTTGGAATTCGAGGGGCTGCCCTTTGTACACTTCTTACACAGTTTACAAGCTTCTGGCTTCTCTTTTCTTTTTACCTGAGACGAAAATCAATCTGTCATATCAGTATAAAAAATGTTTCAAAAGATTTACGAGTTCTTGGAAAAGTAACTACAACAGGTCTTCCGTCTTTAGCACGACAGGGACTCGCAAGCATTGCTTCAATTCTTCTGAATAGAAATGCAGCTTTGTTTGGAATTTCTGCAATTGCTGCAATGTCGATTGTTGGAAAAATCGTAATGTTCATTGCAAGTATGATGATTGGAATTGGACAGGGCTTTAGTCCGGTCAGCGGATATAATTATGGAGCAAAACGTTACGATCGTGTTAAGAAAGCATATATTTTCCTTGTAGCAAGCGGAGCCTGTGTTATGTCTGTGTTTGCAGCCGTCGCTGTTATTTTTGCTCCACAGATTATTGCTGCCTTCCGTAATGATCCTGGTGTTATTGCAGTGGGTACTGTTGCCTTACGCTGGCAGGCAGCCTTCCTTCCTCTTCATGCGTTGATTGTTGGAACAAATATGCTGATGCAGTCTACCCGTCATATAAAGGCGGCAACCTTCCTTTCTATGAACAGACAGGGTATTTATTTCATTCCTGCAATTTTGATTTTGCCGCAGCTCTTTGGACTTTTTGGTGTAGAAATAAGTCAGGCTGTAGCTGACTTGTTCAGTACATTTACTGCCATTCCTTATATGATCTGGTTCTTCAGAAAATTACCACAAACAGAAACTACCATCCGTTAGTTATCTAACAAGTCGTTTAGGTTCTCCTGTAAGTAAAATTCTAAGATTTAATTTTAAATATGCACAGACTTCACGAAGATAACTATGTGGAATATAAATAACAGGACAATGAGCTGGAATACCTTTTACATTTGTAAAACCAATTCTTCTTGCTAGTCTTTCTGCCCTGCGTAAATGAAAGTGATTTGTAACAACAGCTGTAGGAGTATTTAAAACCTCCTGTATGCTGATTCCCTTATATTCAGCAATCATTTTACAACTGAACTGAAAATTCTGAATTGTATCCTTTGCCTGATCTTCAACAAGAATTCTTCCTGCTTCAATACCTCTGTTTACAAGCTGATTTTTAAGCTCCGGAGCTTCTGCAAAAGGCAGCCACTTAAGGGTTCCTCCGGTTACTACACAAATTGAATCCGGATTCGCTTTCAAATATTCTGCAGTTTTCTCAACCCTGTTTATAACTGATTTTGGAAGCCTTCCATCTTTATCAATTCCGCCACCAAGAAGTATTACATGATCAGCCTTATCATTTATCGAGACAACAGACGGAGTAAGAATGAATGTCAGATTAATTATAGAAATCAATGCAGCTATAGAGAGCAAACTAACTACTGTTAGTTTTATCCATTTTTTCCAGACACCCCAGAAAGAATGTCCCTTTTTAATTCTGTAGATCCCAAGAAAAATCAGATAAGCACCAAAGGCAATCCAGATATGTGTAAACGAAACTACAATATCCAGAAAGGTTCCAGGGTTTAATAGTATGAGAGTTGCATCATAAGCAATACAGATAATTCCGAAAATAATTAAAACAATATTCATAAACTATTCCTTTTCTACAATTTTATATTCCCAGTTATGTTTTGGATAACGGCCTTTCATTTCCTTACAGATTTCTACCCAGGCTCCAGTCCAGAAATGCTCCAGATCTTCTGTCACCTGAAGCGGCCTGCTTGCAGGAGAAAGAAGTCTCAACAAAACTCTTTTTCCACAAATTTGAGGAGTCGTAAAACAACCAAAAATGCGCTGAATTATTATTTCTATAACCGGCTTTATTTCTGCCTGTTTTTCATATTTTACTTTACAGCGCCGGCCGTTTTCAAGTGTAAGCATTTCTGGAGCAAGACGGTCTATCTCTGCCCCTTCAAGATACCAGTAAAGAGCATCGTAAACAGTTGAAGCAGAAAGAGAGTTTTTACCACCAAGAAATGGTATAAGCCATTCAGCCGCATTAGCCTGTAATCGTGAATATAAGGAATTATGAATAACTTCTCCAGTCTCGTTTTCCATGGAATTCTGCTGTTCTATGAACTCCGCACGCAGCAATAAACTTTCAACTTTCGCATCAAAGGGAAGACATTCTATTCCTTTTTCATTAATCTCATTAAGCCAGACCTGAGCATAATCCCCTTCAGAAACAGAAATTTTCTTTGAAGAAAGAACTATTTCTCCAAAGCATTTCTGCTCAAATTTCTGTAAAGTCCCTTGAGTAAATGAACAAATTTGACGAATTTCGCAATGGTTTTCAAGAAATTCCGTTATTTTTGGCTCTTCAAGCTCGACTAAATCAAAAATAACAGCCTCTTTCTCTCCTGCCGTAACATCAGGTGCACAAAGCCAGAGCGGGGCATTTCTGTTATACAAACGAGCCTGACGCCCACCTGCAAACTTATATTCTGCAGGTTCCACACCTGATTCACTTGTTCGCTTTGCAAGCCTGTCTGGATAACCGTTTAATATCAGAAAATCAGATTTATTATCTTCAGAAGAATCATTGTATCCGCAGGCTTTAAGGCGGCGCTCAAGATCAAAAATAAACCTTTTCTGTAAATCAACAGAAGACCGTGAATACGAGCTGAATTTTATCAAAAGCTCCTGCCCTTCTCTATTAATTCTTCCAGCAGCTCCATCAAACGCTTTTAGCGCAATTCCTGCAAGCCGCGGATGCAAACCAAGAGTCAGTGCGGCCTTTCCTTTCTCTGTTATTCTTCCATCTTTTTTAATCATACCAAGCTGCTGTAAAAGGCGTTCACTTTCTGCCCATGATGCAGTTGACGGACTATCCAGCCAGTCAATTCCTTCAACAAAATAAATACCTCGTTCGCTGCATTCAAGAACAAGCGGAACCAGATCTGCACGTAAAATCTCCGGAGGAAAATCTTTTACACGTACATCATGTTTTTCCCAAAGTCTTATACAGGTTCCTTCACAAAGACGACCCGCACGGCCCTTTCTTTGTTCCGCAGAAAACTCACTTTCTTTTTCTGTAGTCAGCTTTTCCATTCCTGTATTGATGTCCATTCTGTTTACACGAGAAAGCCCGGAATCAATAACTACATTAACACCAGGAACTGTAAGCGAAGTTTCAGCAATTGCAGAAGAAAGAATCACACGCCGCTTTTTCGACGGAGTAATAATTCTCTTTTGCTCTTCTAAAGAAATACTTGAATGGAGAATACAAAGCTCTATGTCGCTCTCGTTCGAAAACTCGTCTGCTTCAATAAGGGCTTCCTGCGCTTTTCGAATATCAGAAATGCCAGGCAAAAAAACAAGGACATTACCCGAATCTCCTGCATAAACAATTCCTTCGCGCACAGCACTTACAATAGATTTTTCCGGCTCATAAACCACATTCACCGCAAACTGCCGCCCGGGAACGCTTAGCACTTCGCAGCCCAGATAATTCTGCAGTTTTTTCGTATCAATAGTAGCCGACATAATTACAACATAAAGATCATCGCGCAGCTGCATAGCTTCTTTCAAAAAGGCCAGCGCAAGGTCAGTGTTTACCGAACGCTCATGAAACTCATCTAGTACAACAACATTGTAATCTTCCAGCGCCGGATCACTCTGCAGCTGTCTCACAAGAACCGCCTCCGTAACAACCTCGAGCCGCGTCTCACACGTTATCTTGCTTTCCAGATGAATCTTATAACCAACCTCTTCCGGTTTTTCAGTCAGTTCACCAACACGATTTGCTACACCTAACACCGCAATCCGCCGCGGCTCAGTCATTATTATTTTTCCAGAGAAATTTTCGAGTAAAGCAAGAGGCAGTACGGTAGATTTTCCAGCTGCAGTTTCTGCTGTTAAAATCAAAAACCGAGAAGGAGAATTTTTTAGAGCATCGCAAATCTGGTCTAGATAAGGAGTAATAGGAAACTTCTGGATTTCATCAGTCATATTATTTTTTCAATACGATTATTGTAAGATCATCATTCTGTTCACGACTTCCACAGAAAGAATAAATACTGTTTGCTATAAAACTAACCTGTTCAGCAGCAGAGCGTCCGGTTACGATTTTAGCTGCTTCAAGAAGACGTTCTTTTCCAAAGTATTCTTCGTTTTCATTCTTAATATCAACTACGCCATCAGAAAAAAGAATCAGTTCATCTCCGTCTTCAAAATCATAAAACATTGATTCATAATAAACCGGAAAACCTGCAATACCGATAACACCCACAGACTTTTCACCAAGCTTTACAAAATTACATTCACCTGTTTTTTTTCTGTAAAGAATTGGAGCCGGATGTCCAGCATCTACAAGTTCAAATTTATCTTCATAAAGACGAACAAGAGCGCCAGTGAGATAATTCTGTATCTCCCCTTTTTCTTCGATAACCCGGTCATTTATTTTATTAACAATTTCCCAAAGCTCAACATCTTTCTGATTATAAAATTCCTGATGAATGATATTTTTTACAAGCATTGTTACAAGACCCGAAGAAATTCCATGTCCCGAAACATCAAAAACTCCTAGTCCATCCAGCTTGTCACCAGTTTTATAAAAATCATACAAGTCGCCGGAAACTCCAACCATAGGACGGCTGAAATAGGCAACTTCATATTTTTTTATGTTCTCTACATCCTGTCTGAAAAAACTCTGCTGAATTACTGCAGCCATTTTTATTTCATTTTCCAGTGAATCGCTATGGTTTTTCAGATACATCTCAATGCGGTAAACAACGCGTGTATAAATCAAAATTACAAAAATAATCATGAAAACTGTAATCGTAATATTCATACAACGGATTGCAAACAAAACATTTTGTGGAACAGTTGCATGTGCATCAATATTTCTGCATGAAAAATAAATATACAAAAGTGAACTTACAGCAGTTACCGGAAGCGCATAACGTTTTTTATTTTCAAAAACAAGGAAGGGTAAAAGTCCCATCAGCAAAATAAAGGAATGGAAACTGGTATATGAACCCAGAAAATAATCAGCCAATATCTGATGTAAAATAACTTCCACCAGCGCAATCATGTATGGCAAAACATAGGATTTTAACTTTGGAATGAAAATAAGAATTGAAAGGAAAACAGCAATACTGAAAAAGTTATAGTAGAACATCTGCTTTATATCAATAATGTGGAAAAAAATACAAATAGCAATATGATATAAAAGCGAACATGTTGTAACAAAAAATGAAACAACTCTTGCCCGCTGATAAGAAGAGGTAAGACTATTCAATCCTTTTTTCACTTTCTGTTTCAAATTCATCACTAAATTATATCTTGTTTTTACAGTTTTGACACCTTTATTTTTTGAAACAGGGCAATTTCCTTATGAGATAAAAAATCGTTTAATTAATAGAAAAAGTAGCCTATAATATAAGTAGAAGTGTTAAAATATTTAATTAAGGAGAGATTTTTGAAAAAACATTTCAAAATATTTTTGATATTCTTTCTATTTACAATTTCAACATCACTTTTCGCAGAAAATGATATTAATTTGATTCGCCTTGATGGTAAATGGGAATTATTCTTAAAAAAAACTCCAGAGCAAACCTTTACTCTTATTGATAAAAAACAGCCTGCCGATTTTATGTGCGAAGTTCCTGGGGACTGGAATAAAGAAATTAAAACCTTTGGTCAAACTGCTCCAGAAACTTACGGCTGCTACAGATACGTTTATGAAAAACTTCAGCCAGATAAAGAATATGCAATTTTCATGAATGAATCTCCCGGCACCTCCAGTGCTATTTATATTAACCGAAATCTTAAAGCCCAAAGCGGAAACCCTTTCACACTTGCAAGTCCTGATTTTTCTGAGAAACTTAATTCCTATGTAAAATCTAATTCTGTAAGCAAACCGATTTTCTGTACCTTTTATCCGGATAAAAATGGAAATGCAGAAATCATAATTTTTGTTTCTAACTATTTTTATAGAAAAGGCGGTCTTTGGGACACTGTATTCTTTGGCACAAGTAAAAGAATTTCTCAGTTCAATACATTATCTCTTGTTTTGTATTCCATCATTATCGGAAGCCTTTTATTCATCAGCCTTTTGAACATTGTGCAATTTCTTTTCAATCATAAAAGAATTGAATATCTTTATCTTGGTCTTGCATCTTTAGTTTTTGCCCTGCGAGTTGGTACTGCCGGTTATTCTTCTTTTTCAATTCTTTTTCCAAAGATGCCATCAGAAATCAAAATTAAACTCGAATATTTTGCTTTATGGGTAGCTCCGATTTCCATACTGCAAATGTTATTTTCGATTTATCCTTCAAAGACCCGTTTTATTGTTTTTAAATTTATAAAAGAAAAAGCTCTGCGCCATTCTATCATTACAATTGTTACGATACTTGGGATTCTTTCGCTTATACTTCCTGCTTATTATTCAAACCGTCTCGTTCCTGTAATGCAGATAGGAATGGGAATCATTGCGCTTTATGTTGTTATCTTCAGCATTTCAAATTTAATCAAACGTAAAAAATATTCTCTTTATAATTTCTTAAGTTATTTTACTTTGTGTATTGGCGCATTAGTTGATATTGCCTATACAAAAATAAAATCTCTCATGCCTATTTCACTCTTTCCTTTCTTCATTGTAATTTTTGTTGTAATTCAGATTATTATGCTTGCGGCAATTCAGAATGATGTTTATAAAACAACGACAAAAGCTTCTAATGATTTGAAACGCCTTAACGAAGCTTATCTGCGTTTTGTTCCAAAAGAATTCCTGCAGCTGCTTAATAAAGATTCTATTACAAAAACAAAACTCGGTGATTACTCAAATATCGAAATGAGTATTATTTTCTCAAAAGTAGACATTGAATGTAAAAAATCTGAACCATCTCTTGAAGATCATTTTGTAATATTCAATGAATATCTTAAATTAGTTTCACCTATAATTAAAAAATATGACGGCTTTGTAAGTAAATTCTTAAGCGGCGGTTTTATGGCTCTCTTCCCGAATTCCGAACTTGATGCAGTAAGAACCGCCCTGGAAATAAATGACTGTGTAAATCGCTTTAATCAATCAGATATATGTAAAAATTATGAAATTAATCCTTACATTGCCGTTCACTACGGAAAAATGATTATTGGAACAATTGGTGAAGAAGGTCGCCTCGATGACACTGTTATTTCTGATACTGTAAATACAGCAGCACGAATAGAAAGTGTTTGTGAAAGATTAAAGAAAAATATTATCATCTCGCAATCTTTAGAAAAATTAATGTCGCAGAATCATACACTTCAATACGAAATCAAAGAGCTTGAAGCAATGTATGTAAAAGGAAAAGAAAAGCCGCTTCAGCTTTACGAATTATCAAGAAAAAGTAAAAAAACAACAGGAGAGGAATCATGAAAAAATTAATTATTTTTTTATCTCTGTTTTTTATTTTATTTCAATTGAATGCACAGGGCTCTGTTTATAAATTTGAAAATCCAGAAGAATTAATGACTTCAAAAATTAATATAGAAACAAACTGGGATTTCTTCTGGGGAAAATTTGTTCCACCCTACGACAAAAATACGAAACCTGATATCGTTGTTGCAGCACCTTCAGACTGGAATAAATACCCCCTTTCAGATGATATCCAGAAAATTACTAAAACAGGAAAGGGCTCCGGAACTTACCGTCTCACATTAACAAACCTCATTCCAGACACAAAATATGTTTTTCCAGTTTATAAATTAGCATATACAGCTTTTACAATTTATGCAGATAATGAACTAATTTACCAGGCAGGTAATCCCGCCACAGAATGGGAAAACACAATAGCCGAACAGAATTTTGAAACAGCAGCTTTCATTCCAAAAAATGATGGAACAGTTACTCTTACAATTTTTGTTTCAAATGATTTCTATCGTAAAGGCGGTCTGCGAGGTAAAATTACTCTCTGCGAAGAAAAATATTATAAAAATCTTCATTACAGGAACTTATGCAGCTACAGTATTTTTTCCGGAATTCTTTTAATGATTGTTCTCTACTCTATTTTGATATTTATCATCAAGAAAGAAAAATCGAATTTATATCTGGCATTACTGGTTCTTACAATTTATACACGAATTGTTTCTTCTATTTTTCCTTTGCTAAAAACACTCTTCCCTGCACTTCCTTTTTCCATGATGCTGAGAATTGAATTTATTTCTGTATTCTGTATTCCTGGTTTCATTACTCTTTATATTGATTCTTTAAACAAAAATATTTTTAAATATATACCGGCAAAAATTCTTGCTGTACCATCTTATATTTTTCTGATTCTTGATTTTGTTCTTCCGATTCATCTCGCAAATCGACTGGTTCCATTTGAACAGATTTATATGTACAGCATTATCACTATTGATTCTTTATTGTTTATTTTGAGTACTATTAAAAAACCGGATTTTCTTAGTTCTCTTGCTATCCTTTCTCTTGTATTTTTAGCAATTGGAGCAACAGGTGATATTCTCCTTATACATCACATTTCTTTCCTTCATGGCCTACAGCTGCTGGCTCCTTCTTTCGTACAATTTGCTATCTGGCAGATTATTCTTCTTGCCTATATACAGAATAAAAACCATCAGAATGTTCTTGATATAAACAAAAATCTTGTTGAAATGAATAAAGCTTATTATCGCTTTGTTCCAAAAGAATTCCTTGAGCTTTTAAGTAAAAAAGATATTACAGAAGTTCAACTCGGCGAATACAAGGTTTCAAAAGCTGCGGTACTTTCTGCTGATATACGAAACTTTACTGCGATTTCTGAAAAGCTTGTTCCTATCCAGGTTTTTGATTTACTGAATTCTTATCTCCGCCGTGTAGCCCCTCTTATCAGAAAATACAATGGAATTATCGAAAAATATCTTGGAGACGGAATCATTGCAATTTTCCCGGACAGTGCTGAAGCAGCTCTTAACTGTGCCATCGAAATCCAGGAAGAAATGATAAAGCTCCGTGAAGAATTTTCTGAACGAGGAATGCCTCAGATAAGAATTGGAATTGGTATTCACTACGGAAATATTGTAATCGGAACCGGCGGAAATAATGAACGAATGACAGAAATTTCTCTTTCAAAAGATATTGATATTGCAATTAAAACTGAAAGTGAAACAAAGATATTCAGACATCCTATTCTTGCAACAATTGAAGCAATTAGTAGTGCGGCAAATGAAGCCAGAAAAGAAGGTCGTAAATTTTCTTTCTGTGGAAAATCTATTACGGAAAATTCTAATCTTCATGATAAATCATTAAAGCTTTTCTCGATTTATAATGAACAGATTGGAAATGTTCTCTAACTTTTTTAATTCTTCTGCGAATTTTATAAGTCTCAAATTTCACCATTCTTGTACGTTTTGTTAATTTTTGACATAATATAAAAAACAAGAAGTGAGGGTATCTATATGGGGTCAATTATCAAAAAGCGTTTAGACTATATTTCTTGGGATGAATATTTTATGGGAGTTGCAAAACTTGCAAGCTTCCGTTCAAAAGATCCTAATTCTCAAGTTGGTGCCTGCATTGTTGACCAGGATAATAAAATCCTTTCTATGGGCTACAATGGTTTTCCACGCGGCTGTTCTGATGATGAATTTCCATGGGCCCGCGAAGGCGATACTCTCGAAACAAAATATGCCTACGTTACTCACAGTGAATTAAATGCAATTTTAAATTATCGCGGTGGTTCTCTGGAAGGCTGTAAAATTTATGTTACCCTCTTCCCTTGTAATGAATGTGCAAAAGCAATAATCCAGAGCGGAATCAAAACTGTTGTTTTTGCTGAAAACAAATATGACGGAACTCCTTCTGTTGAAGCTTCCAAAAAATTAATGAATGCTGCCGGTGTACGTTATTATCAGTATCAGCCAACCGGCAAAAAGCTGGAAATCAATGTTTAATAAGACTAACAAATTTAAAAATTTACTCTTCATATCTCTTCTTTGCTTTTTCTTTATTGGTTGTAAAACAACTCAAACAATTACCCGTGATTATATTCAACATGATGTAGAATTTGATTCAACAGAAGAACCTCAAATTCCTTATGTAATTTCAAATGACGTTCATTTTGAAGAAATTGAAGACCCAAATTACAAATATATTTTCATAAGACTTTATAATCCGTCTTACAGTAATCCACTTTATATTGCAAATATATTACAGGGTGGCTTAAACCTTACAAAAACAGAAGATGTTCCAAACTTAAGCCATTCAGCAATAAATTTTTCTCTTGATGATAACTTTTTAGGTCTTACCTTCGGAGGAAAATATCAGCTGGCAGAGGAAAACTGTCATTCGCCACTAGACAATAAATATATGAAACATTGTGATCCTTCAAAATCAGAACAAATTACTTACGCACTTAAAGTTTCTGAAAAGGAATTTGAAGACACAAAAGTTTTCATTGATAAATATGCTTCAAGTACAAAATTGAAATATGCTTCAATGCAAAATGTTAAAATTGGTATATGGTTTATTGGAAAAAGATATTTTACAAGTAAGAAATATAGAAAATTCGGAACAGCAAAATATCCAAAAGGTGCAAAAAATAAAATTGTTGATATAAATTCCGATGACTTAGATTATAACTTCGTATGTTCAACCTTCCTGGCCTACGTTCTATACAATACAGTAGATTCAGTAAGACAATTCTTTGACGAAAACAATATCAAATATGAATATATGAATGTAACTGATCTGACATTCATACCAGGCCTCACTCCATTATTCTACTCAAGCTGGGACACTTATGGACAGGCTGTAAAAGCATTTGTTGAGCAATATCCTGAATTTGCAAAATATTTAACAGAATAATTAATTTGACTAATTATTTTCAAAACAGTATTCTTTTCGCATTATGATAATTGATTTCCACTGCCACATATATCCTGCAAAAATTGCTGAAAAAGCTTCTAAAAGTGTCGGCGATTTTTATAACTATCCAATGAAATATCACGGAAGTCCTGAAGAACTTCTTGAAAGCGGCTCAAAAATCGGAGTTTCCAAATATGTAATTTTACCTGTTGCAACAAAAGCAATGCAGGTTGAACCTTCCAATAATTTTACAATTGAACAGTGCGAAGAGCATCCTGAATTTATTGGTTTTGGAACAATGCATCCTGATTATGATAATTATGAGGCAGAGCTTCATAGAATAAAAGCTGCAGGCCTTAAAGGAATTAAGCTCCATTCTGATTTTCAGAAATTTCAGATTGATGCTGCCCGCATGGATTCTGTTTACGATATTATGACTGATCTTGGAATGCCTTTGATTATGCATGCCGGAGATTATCGTTATGATTTTTCGGGCCCTCAGAGAATTTTAAATCTTCATAAAAAGCACCCAAAGCTAACCTTAATTGCTGCACACTTTGGCGGTTACACAGAATGGGATGAATCTATGAAGTACCTTGTTGGCGAAGATATTTACTTTGATACTTCAAGTACTTTAGAGTGGCTTGCGTTAGATAAAGCTAATGAAATGATTCGCGCACACGGTGTAGAAAAGTTTTTATTTGCCTCTGATTTCCCAATGTGGGATCATGAAGAAGAACTTGAACGCTTTAATCGTCTGGACTTAACAGACGAAGAACGCGAAATGATTTTCCACAAAAATGCGGAAAAGTTGCTAGGTTTATAAAAGTCGGCAAGCACAGCTTGCCTCTGAGCCATTTTTTCGATAATCCTAAAACGACCCTTTCGGCTCGTTTTTTAACGGATTTTCGATTATAGGCTTATAAATAACGCCACCACCAACAATCACGCCGTCCTTGTACAATACGGCCGACTGTCCTGGTGCAACCGCGCGCTGCGGCTGCTCAAAGGTTATCTTCCAAGGCTGCCCACGATACTTTGCGGCTTCTTCTTCATCACAAACATAACGCTCAATATGAGCTGCAGCAGGTTTACTTGCCAGTCTGATTTTCACCAGGGCATCAAAACCTTCTGATGGTTCTACCCCAGCCGGCCACACAAAATCATCAGCAATCAAAGCATTTGAATTAAGAGCCTCATTTGGCGCAAGAACTACTACATTATTCTTAGCATCAATCGAATGAACATAAACCGGGTAATTTACTGCAACACCAAGTCCACGGCGCTGTCCCACCGTGTAATGCTCAATTCCCCGATGCCGTCCAAGTACATGACCATCTAAATCAATAATATCACCAGGTACGCTTGGTTTATCTGCAAAGAGAATATCAAAATATTCTTCACCAATAAAATCCTGGCTTTCCTCACGGTTAGCAGCTTCAAGACCGGCTTTACGGGCAAGCTCAAAAACCTCACTCTTTTTCATTACAGCAAGCGGGAATCTGACTTTTTCCAAAGTTTCTGAAGACACGCGGTACAAAAAATAAGTCTGATCTTTAGAAACATCTTCTGCACCTGCAATCATACAAGGTCTTTTATCAGAACCAAATAGCCCTGTTTCTGGACGAACAATTTTTGCATAATGGCCAGTACAAAAGTAATCAAACTTAATTCCAAGATTTTCAACGCCCTTCAAAAGAGCACCAAACTTCATAATCATATTACAGCGGATACAAGGATTTGGTGTACGGCCACTTCTATATTCGCTCTTAAAATATTCCAGAATTTCTTTCTTGTAAGTTTCTTTTACATCAATTACATGATACTCAATTCCATGAGCTTCACAGAAACGCTGACATTCTTCAATGTTTTCTTCTTCACCAGGACCAAAGCAGGCTTCTCTTGTTTTTGTTCCTGTATTAATTTCCGGGAGACTTCCATCCCAAAGAGACATTGTTGCACCAATTACCTTACAGCCTCTTTCAAGCAGTAAAAGTGCAGTCAGGGTAGAATCCACTCCTCCCGACATTCCAACAACAACTGTATCTCCCGCCTTTGGCATTTCCTGCATTACGTAATTCATAAACCTACTATACCACAAGGTAAAATATTATAAAAGTAAATTTAAAAATATCTTTTTTTAAAAAAGTAGGTTAAAATATATGTATAAAATTGTTTTTAAAAAGAGGGAATTATTATGGCAATGAGACTTGTTACAAGATCTGATTTTGACGGACTGGCTTGCGGAGCTCTTCTTCTTGAAGCCGGCGTTATTGATCACTGGAAATTTGCTCACCCAAAAGATTTACAGGACGGGCTTATCCCGATAGACAGCAACGACTGTCTCGCAAACGTTCCATTTGTTGAAGGTTGTGGTCTTTGGTTCGATCACCATTCCAGCGAATTTGAAAGAAATCAGCTTGAAGGAAAATATAAAGGTGAAAGCCGCATAACTCCATCATGCGCACGTATCATTTATGAATATTACGGTGGAAAAGAAAAGTTTCCTAACTTTGATGATATCATGGTTGCAGTTGATAAAGTCGATTCAGGAAATCTTACAATTGATGAAATCCAGAATCCTAAGGGCTGGATCCTCGTTGGTTTTTTGATGGATCCTAGAACCGGACTTGGCCGCTGGCGTGAGTTTACTGTTCCTAACTATGCACTCATGGAAAAACTGATGGTTGCCTGCCGTGATAAATCAACAGAAGAAATTCTTGCAATGCCTGATGTTCAGGAAAGAATTGAAGTTTATAATGAGCAGACAGAAAAATTCAAAGAAATGGTAAAAGCACACACAGTGACAGAAGGAAATCTTATTATTTCTGATTTACGTGGTGTTGATCCAATCTATACCGGTAACCGCTTTATGATTTACTCTATGTATCCTGAACAGAATATTTCTGCATGGATTGTAAGCGGTCGCGGTGGTCAGGGATGTTCTGCAGCTGTTGGTTACAGTATTTTGAATAAAACCAGCAAAGTAAACGTTGGCAGTCTTATGCTTAAATATGGCGGCGGCGGTCACGAAAAAGTTGGTACCTGCCAGTTCACAAACGAAAACATGGATACCGAATTACCTAAGATGCTCGAAGAGCTCAAGGGTTTGGCAAACGCATAATAATGTGGTAGAATAAAAAACGGTGGTTGAGGCTCTCGAAACCACCGTTTTTTTATTTTTGGGTGGGAACATGAAAAATAAAGTCTTTCTCGAAGGCCTCCGCGATGGCCTTCCAATCGGTCTTGGTTATTTTGCCGTTTCTTTTTCTTTAGGAATTGTTGCCCGTAATGCAAGTCTTACACCTGTTCAGGGCTTTATCGCAAGTCTGCTTTGCGTTGCTTCTGCCGGTGAATATGCTCTTTTCACTTCTATTCAGGCAGCTGCTTCTTTCCTGGAAATTGCTTTGATTACTCTCGTTGTTAATGCCCGCTATCTTCTTATGAGTACTGCCCTAACCCAGCGTTTTGATCCAAAAACTCCTTTGATTCATCGCTTTCTTATTGGCTTTGGCGTAACCGATGAACTTTTTGGAATCACAATTGCAAGACCTGGATATATAAATCCGATTTACAATTATGGAGCCTTTCTGGTTGCAATTCCTCTCTGGTGTATTGGAACTTCACTTGGTATTATTGCAGGAAACTTTTTACCAGCCAGAATTGTAAGTGCACTTTCTGTTGCCCTTTACGGAATGTTCCTTGCAATCATTGTTCCACCTGCAAAAAAGAATATAGTAATTCTGATTTCTGTACTTATAAGCTTTGCTGCAAGTTTTGCTTGTTCCAAACTACCGTTAGTTAGTCAACTTTCTGGCGGAACACGTACAATTATTCTCACTGTTGTAATCTCCAGCATAGTCGCACTACTCAAGCCAATCCCAGATACAGAAACTCCGGTGGTTGAGCCTGTCGAAACCAAAAACAAATACGAACATCCTCAGGAGATTAAATAATGACAGCTTATACATATCTTTCAATTTTCACAGCCTTTTTTGTTTCTTATCTGATTCGAGTTTTGCCGCTTACCTTAATTCGTAAACCAATTAAAAACCGTTTCATAAAATCATTCCTTTATTATGTTCCTTATATAACTCTGGCAGTAATGACATTCCCTTCAATCATTGAAGCAACTCAGTCTCCGCTGGCTGGAATCATAGCTCTTGTTGTAGGAATTGTTTTATCATATTTTGGTGCCGGACTTTTCCCTGTTGCCTGCGCCTGCTGTGCTGTAGTATTTATAACAGAATTCTTTATATAGCATTGAATCTTTTTTGATTCCACTTGACCCGGCAATCTTTATCTTTCTATAATCAACACATGTTTGATTATCTTTTCTTTGATCTGGATGGAACTCTTACAGATCCAGCCCCTGGAATTACTAATTCTTTTATCCATGCATTAAAATATTTTGGAATGGAAATTCCATCTTATGAAAAACTTTGTTCCTTTATCGGACCTCCTCTTGTAGATACATTTAAAACTCAATTTAATTTTACGGAAGAAAAGGCTGCAGAAGGCGTTAAGAAATATCGTGAATATTTTGGTAAAACGGGGCTCTTGGAGAACTCAGTTTATGAAGGTATTCCTGAGCTTTTAAGCAATCTGAAAAAAGCTGGTAAAAAACTAGTAGTTGCAACTTCAAAACCAGAAGAGTTTTCTGTAAGAATAATCGAGCATTTTAAACTTTCACAATATTTTGAAAATGTCTGCGGCAGTCTGATGAACGAAACCCGCAGTAAAAAAGATGAAGTCATTGAATATGCAATTGAAAGAAACGGAATAAAAGATCGCTCAAAAATCCTTATGATTGGAGATCGAAAACACGATATCTTAGGTGCTAAAAAATGTGGTTTAAAATCATGTGGAGTTCTCTTTGGTTATGGAAGCCTCGAAGAACTCCAGTCTGCAGGTGCAGATTATATTGCAGAAAATGTTTCACGATTAGACAAAATCTGTCTACAGTAAATCAGATTCGACGAAGCAATCCATATTAAACATAACTCTTAAAATTTCACTAAATTCTCCGATAAAAAATATATAACAATTAAAAAATATCTTACTACCGAACGATAGTTAGTTTACCAACATTGATATTTTTTATATCTTGTACAAAAAGGAATCAAAGAATGAACGAATCCACTCCTACCCAAGAAAGCAATTTCAAAATGAAAACTTCTTCATCGTACATAATACCTGCAGACTTTCCAGACCCAGATATAATCCGGGTTGACGACACATATTACATGGTCAGTACAACAATGCACTTTATGCCGGGCTGTGTAATCTTACGTTCTCATAATCTTGTAGACTGGGAACACGCAGCTTACGTTTATGACGAGCTTGAAACCACAGAAAAAGAGACATTAAAAGACAATAAGGGAGCCTACGGAAAAGGCATGTGGGCTGCAAGTCTCCGCTATCATAATGGCAAATTTTATATCAGTTTTGTTGCAAATGACACACATAACACCTATCTCTTCACTTCAGAAAATATTGAAGGTCCATGGCAGCGTTCAGAGATAAAGGGCTTTTTCCATGATATGTCTCTGCTTTTTGATGACGATGGCAGGGTTTACTGCGTAAGCGGAAACATGAATATAACTCTAACAGAAATGGAACCGGATCTCTCTGGACCTAAGACCGGCGGAATAAATAAAGTAATTATTCAGGATAATCCTGAAAATGTAATCCTTGGCTATGAAGGAAGTCATATCTATAAGATTAATGGTAAATATTACATTTTCTTTATCCATATGCCAAAAGGAAAAATGCGTACAGAAGCCTGTTACGTTTCTGACAAAATAGACGGTCCATATACAGGGAAAGATGTTTTATGCTCAGATTTAGCAGGATGGAACAGCGGAACTGCCCAGGGGGGAATTGTTCAGGCTCCAGACGGAAACTGGTACTCAATTGTCTTTCAGGACCACGGTGCACTGGGAAGAATTCCAGTTTTAGTGCCTGTAAAGTTTGTTGAAGATTCCCCTGTATTCGGAGCAGCAGGATTTGCTCCAAAAGATGTATCAGTACCAGATTTACGCCCGGATTACGAATACAAACCACTTTACAGTAATGATTTTACAAATCCGGCCTGGCAATGGAATCATATTCCGGATAAAGCTCTGGTGTCAGTTCAACCTGCACTTTTCTCCGTAAAAACTGATAAAATCTGTAAAAATGTAATTCAGGCAGCAAACACTCTTACACAAAGAACTTTTACTGAACATTGTTCGGCAATTGTAGAAATAGACGCCTCTGATATTAACGAAGGCGATATTGCAGGATTATGTGCACTCGAAGGCGAATATGGATTCATTGGAATTACAAAAAAAGATGAAAAATATAAACTTATTACCGCAGAACACAAGATTCCATACAGCCCATGGTCTATGGGTGTTTTTGATGATGAAGAGCCTGTAATTACTGCAGAAAGAGAGATCTCTTCTCCAAAGCTTAAATTAAAAGCAACTTTCAATCTGGAACATACAAAAGAACAGGTTCAGTTTGCTTTTACTGATAATATGGGCAGAAACGGAGATTTTGAAAATTTCGGGGCACCCGTAAAGCTTCGCTACACTCTGGATCAGTTTGTAGGCGTAAGATTCGCACTATTCTGCTATTCTACAAAAGAAATCGGTGGATCTGTATCATTTAAGGAGTTTAAACTTGAATTACTCTAAGGCTAATCAAAATCAGATAGAAGAAGTATTCTCTGTATTTTCTGCTGCAATTGAAAACATGGAAAAACAGGGAATTCACCAGTGGGACTATATATACCCGGATAAACCTACAATTTCAGACGATATTACCAGAAACCTCATGTATATTGGTACGATTGAAGGAAAAATCGCAGTTTGCTTTGTTTTAAGCGAAGAATATGATGAAGAATACCAGAATGGTAAATGGCAGTGGCCAAATGCCAGATTTTGTGTAATTCACAGATTATGTGTATCGCCAGACTTCCAGAATAGAGGAATAGCTGCAGAAACCCTTAAATATATCGAAAACCTTTGTAAATCCCAGGGGTATGAGTCTATACGTCTGGATTGTTACACAAAAAATCCATATTCCAGAAAATTGTATGATAAAGCCGGATATTCCGTAGTTGGCCACGCAGACTGGCGAAAAGGCCGATTTGAACTGCGTGAAAAGAAACTTTAATATACTATTCCCCTACACCGTATTGTCACTCCCAGACTTGACCCGGGAATCTATCCCAAGACATTCAAAACAATATATCCAACCAATTTATAAAAATATATTAACAAACGGTCGTAAAGTTATCACGTTAACGACCATTTATTAGTTTTTTAAACAAACTAACAGAAGTTTGTTTAAAATTACATCTTTTTATTGTTCCACGTGAAACATAAATGCAGTATGGAACATCACCTTCATAAGGATATATTCGCAAAAACAATGATATTTAAATAATTCAAACTAAGGATATTTTAACTATTGTTTCACATGAAACATTTGATATTAAACCAATTACCAACCTGAACAAAACAAACAATCAATTTAATACTTCTTATACAATATGTTTTACCTATTATTTCAGTTTCACGTGAAACACAATCTAATATGACACATCCAATCTTAGAAATCAATCTTGTATTCGGTTATCTCTGTAATCACATTTACTATCAATTCGCCGCTCTTAAAACAATCATACTTATAATTAAAACAATAAGTTTCACGTGAAACCAATTTCACACTAATTAATCTATACTCCCCTACACTGCTTGTTTCACGTGAAACGAAAATAGCAAATATTTACCGATTGAAAATGAATCAATTCTATATTGAGAGTTAAGCATTATCTTTTATCTGAACTTAATGTTTCATATGAAACATTTCTATTCAAAAATCATTGTTTATATCAATCCCCAGCTTCAACAAACTTTTCCACATAATCATTCTAAAATGTGGATAACTTGTTGATAATGTGGATAACTTATTTAGATGTGTTTCACGTGGAACAAATGTGACTAGACAAAAAAAAGGGCGACCGATTTATTCGGTCAGCCCTTCTGCCTGATGTATATATATAATCACCCTAGAACTAAATACTTTAATAAATAGCTCGTACCCTTCTCCTATATTATTGAGCAAAACATTTATTTTGTCAACAATATTTTAAAACTTTCTAACTAACGATTGTTAGTTATTTTTCCTAACATTCGTTAGTTATCTACATCTAGTGCCATTTCTACCTTAGTTTAGAATCTGAATACTAGATATAGAACATCTCATCCAGGTCGGCAAGCACAGCTTGCGATTTTAGTCATCATCAGCCTGAACTTTGTCCAGTCCAACAATAAAGTCTGGTTCAGTAACACGAACTACGTTTACTCCGCTGGCTCCTGTTCCCTGCTCCTTAATATCTGTTGCCTTAAAGCGCAGTGTCTTTCCCTGGCTTGTCATACAAACAACTTCGTCTTTATCTTTAACGTTGATGGCTCCAATGATTTCACCCTTAGATTCTGTGTTTCCAAAGATTCTCTGTCCGCCTGTTCCACGTCCGTGAACTGAATACAGGTCAAAAGAAATTCTCTTTCCAACACCCTTCTCTGTAAGAAGAATCATGTTAGCATCTTTTTCAACTTTTACAGCTGCAGCAATTTCATCACCTTCAGAAAGCTTCATTCCCTTAATACCACAGCTTGCACGTCCCATGAGACGAACTGAATCTTCTGTGATACGGAGAGCCTTACCACGACGAGAAATCAACATAACTTCACAGTCTCCTGTTGTTGGAATTGCACTGATAAGCTTGTCGTTATCATTAAGCTTAATTCCGATGATACCGCGAGTCTTGGCATTCTGGAACTCTGTAGAGCGAACCTTCTTTACAACACCCTGTGCAGTTGTCATAAAGAGGAACATATCATCTGAGAATTCCTTTAGTGAAACTACTGTTGTAATTTCTTCATCTGGGCCAACTTGAAGGAGTCCCTTGATATGAGCACCACGAGCTGCCTTTTCACTTTCCGGAATCTCATGAATCTTCATCCAGTAAGCACGACCCAAGTTAGTTATGAATAACAAATGTTCCTTTGTAGAACCAATGAAGAGCTGATTTACATAGTCATCATCAAGAAGGTTTGTACCGTTGCTTCCGGTTCCTCCCCTACCCTGCTTCTTATATTTATCAGCTGGAACACGCTTGATGTAACCCATGCGGGAAATCATTACAACCATGTCCTCATCTTTAATCATATCTTCAACATTAATCTGTTCAACTTCGCTTGCAACAATTTCTGTACGACGGTCATCACCATACTTTTCTGCAAGACCACGAGTTTCATCTTTAATAAGATTAAGAATCTTATTGTGGTCAGCGAGTAAGCCTTCCAGGTAATCAATAAGAGCCTGGAGTTCTTTAATTTCTTTCTGAAGATCTTCAATAAGCAGGTGTGTGAGACGCTTGAGCTGCATATCAACAATTGCCTGTGCCTGCTCATCATCAAAATTAAATCTCTTCTCGAGTTTAAGTTTTGCATCCTCTGTATTTTCAGAAGATTTAATAATCTGGATAACTTCATCAATGTTATTGATTGCAGTGATGAGGGCTTCCAAGATGTGCATTCTGTGTTTAGCAACTTTTAAATCATAAATTGTGCGGCGGGTAATAACTTCGTCACGATGATTTACAAAGTGTTGAATCAGCTGCTTCAAAGTCAAAACTTCCGGCTTAAGATAAGTTGCCGGTAAAGTAAGCATGCCTGGTTTATCATAACGAGGAGCTGCTCCTTCTTTTATCTGAGGAACAAGGGCAAGATTTATTACACCAAAGTTAGACTGCAAATCTGTCTTTGCAAACAGCTGGTTCAGAACAATCTTTGTGATAGCTCCTTTTTTCAAATCTACTACAAGGCGCATACCAGAACGATCAGAAGATTCATCGTTAGCATTAACTACACCGTCAATCTGCTTATCTCGGACAAGCTCTTTGATGCGGCGGATAATGTTAGTTGTATTTACTCCGTAAGGAACTTCTGTGAATACGATAGATTCCTTTCCGCGTTTATCAGTTTCAATAGTAAACTTAGAACGGATAACGATTTTACCGCGTCCTGTTGTATAGGCTTTTTTAATTCCGGCTGTACCGTAAATAATACCACCGGTCGGGAAATCCGGACCTTTGATATAGTGCATCAGTTCTTCAATTGTGATTTCCTGATTATCTATATAAGCACAGATTGCATCAGCTACTTCACGAAGGTTGTGGGTTGGCATGTTTGTTGCCATACCAACGGCAATACCTGTTGTACCGTTACAAAGAAGGAATGGGAACTTTGAAGGAAGAACTGCAGGTTCATCGCAGGTATCATCAAAGTTGCGGATCATGTCTACAGTATTTTTGTTAATGTCGCTGGTCATCTCTTCGGTGATCTTTGACATCTTAGCCTCAGTGTATCGGTAGGCAGCAGGAGGGTCACCGGCAATTGTACCAAAGTTTCCCTGTGGAGTTACTGTTGTATAACGCTGAGCAAAATCCTGTCCAAGACGAACAAGGGCATCATATACAGAAGCATCTCCGTGTGGATGGTAGTGTCCCAAAACTTCACCAACGATGGTAGCACATTTTTTAGTTTTTCCACCGCTTGCAAGATGAAGGGTATCCATGGCGTACATAATACGTCTGTGAACAGGCTTAAGACCATCACGAACATCCGGCAAAGCGCGCTGTACAATTACAGACATTGAGTAGTCAATATAGGCCTGTTTAACCTCATCCTCAATCGGAATTTTAATTAGAGAGCCACCTTCGGCTGTTTTGATTTCTTCCATCGTTTTCTCCAATGAAGTTACTTAAATAATTGTACTATTATAGCATTTTTTGGAGATTTAGTCTTTAACTGTCGTAACTAATACTTGGTAGTTTGTAGGATTGATAACCGCAATCTGAAATTCATCTTCGTATATGATTTCGCCGGGGATTTCTGAGGTTTCTGATTTATAAAGCTTAATTCCATACTTTCTGCACATCTGGCGGTAAAAAGTCAGCTGATTCCAGATATCCCTGCCCTGCTCTGTATCTTTGAACCAGGTAATTGCATGCTCCGGATTTCCATCTTTATAGAATGGAGGAACAGGTAAAACTTTTTCAAAATATTCACGCTGCTTCCAGTATTCGGCAGTTTCTTCTTCAGTGAGGGTTTTTGACTCTACAAGTTTGCCAACTGTTGTGAAAATGCCACGAGGTTGTTTAGTTAACCAGGCTATATCAGAAGTATGTACGCGGAAATATTTCATAAATTAAAAAACCTTTCGATACAATTTTGCTTTGAATGTTTCACTGCCATCAAGCTTTGTGTATTCTGCATCCTGGTAGTATGACATTCCTAATTTTTCCATTACGCGACGAGAACCATAGTTGTCTACACAGAATTCGCCATCGATGATTTTGATATTATATTTATTGCGACCATATTCAATGATTTTTGACATGGCTTCAACGGCCAGACCTTTTTTCCAGTAATCGCAGGCAAGGTTATATCCTATACGCCAGGTGTCTATATCTTCATGATAATACATTCCACCACTACCGATGAGTTCGCCTGTTTCTTTATATACAAATCCGTAATCAATATTTTTTTCATTTGTATAAAGATTTTCCAGCCACTCACGACCATCTTCAGGAGATTTATATAAAGGATAAATCATATATTTATTTACACGAGGATCGCCTGTCCATTTGAAAACTGCCTGCAGGTCATCAATTGTGAGCGGTCGTAAAATTAGTCTTTCTGTTTCTAAAACTGGTGGGAAAAATTTTTTCATAGTAAACTTCCTTATTCAGAAAGTTTATTTGATTTTGAATTAATTAACAATAAAGATATTCTTTAAAGACAAAAAAAGCACTGCCAGGTGACAGTGCTTTTTTTATAAGATGCTGAAACAAGTTCAGCATGACAATAATATTTTAGATATCCAGATTTGCGTAACTTGAGTTTTCTTCGATGAACTTTCGACGTGGTTCTACTTCTTCACCCATACAAACACTAAAGATTTTATCTGCAGCCATGGCATCCGGAATTGTTACTACGCGCATCTTGCGGTGAGCTGGGTCCATTGTTGTTTCCCAGAGCTGTTTACCGTCCATTTCACCAAGACCCTTGTAGCGCTGTACATCTGCCTTGTCACGCTGGTCGCCAAGTGCTTCGAGTGCTGCGTCTCTTTCTGCATCACTGTAGCAGTATACCGGTTCCTTCTTTCCAAGCTGAACGCGGAAGAGGGGAGGCATAGCAAGATAAACATAACCCTGCTCGATAATCTGAGGCATGTAGCGGAAGAAGAAAGTCAGAAGCAGAGTGCGGATATGTGAACCGTCGACATCGGCATCGGCCATAATGATGATTTTATGATAGCGGAGTTTTTCGATATTGAAGTCTTTTCCAAAGCCAGCCCCTAGTGAAGCAATTACCGGCTCAAGCTTATCGTTGTTCATAACTTTTTCTGGACGAACTTTTTCAACGTTGAGCATCTTTCCCCAGAGAGGAAGAATTGCC
>Ga0129307_1000393_pt1 | contig 69885 bp, 63 predicted proteins | sample P1105metagenome_FD_94437 | JGI IMG/M metagenome (GOLD analysis project Ga0129307, IMG submission 94437) | Capybara group fecal microbial communities from Wisconsin, USA - P1105 metagenome | ecosystem: Host-associated > Mammals > Digestive system > Large intestine > Fecal | place: USA: Wisconsin...
CGAACGTCTCTCCTGGACCTTCGAAGAAGTGGACAAGAAGCTCGAAGGCATCATGAAGAGCATCTACGCCGCTGCTTCCTCTGCCGCTGTCAAGTACGGCCAGAAGGGCAACCTCGTCATGGGAGCAAACATCGCTGGCTTCCTCAAGGTTGCCGATGCCATGAAGTGGCAGGGCGCGGTGTAATAGTTCTGAGTAATCAGTTCTCAGTTGTGAGTAACAACTCAAAGGTCTCCGGTCAGAAGCCGGGGGCTTTTTTTATATTTAGCGCATGACCTCGAAGACCATCAAGATTCAGTACCTCGACGATTCTATTCAGCGCCTCACGTATGTGGGTGGCAAGTCTGACTGGATTGACCTTGCCGCGGCGGAGACCGTGACGCTCAAGGCGGGGGAGTTCAGGCTCATTCACCTGGGTGTGGCGATGAAGTTGCCCGAGGGCTACGAAGCGCATATCGCTCCGCGCAGTTCCACATTCAAGAATTTTGGCATTCTGCAGGCGAATTCCGTGGGCGTGGTGGACTCAAGCTACTGCGGTGCGAATGATTGGTGGAAAATGCCTGTGTACGCCACCCGCGACGTGACCATTGAAAAGGGAAGCCGCATCGCACAGTTCCGTATCATGGAGCAGCAACCGATGCTTACCTTCGAGGAAGGCCCGCTTGACGGCACCGACCGCGGCGGCTTTGGCAGCACGGGAATATAGACGCCTAAATCAAAATTAAAGCAAATCGTGCCGAAAATGTAGAGATTTTGTAAAAAGTCGTATGAAAAATGTAATTTCTGTTGCAAAAATCGTATGACTTTTGTATATTACGGGTGTGAAACGCGAATTTTTGAAAGATTTGGTTGCCTGGAAAAACAGTAAGCGCCGGAAGCCCCTGCTTTTGACGGGTGTTCGCCAATGCGGCAAGACCCATACCTTAAAGGAATTCGGAGCAAAATACTTCGATAACGTATGCTACATCAACTTTGAGTCTAGCGACAAGTTCGCTGCCATTTTCGATTATGACTTTGATGTAGAGAGGATTGTCAGGGAGCTTGAGCTGCTTACGCAAAGCAAAATTGAGGCCGGCAAGACTCTCCTGATTTTTGATGAAATCCAGGAAGCTCCGCGGGCAATTACTTCCTTGAAATATTTCTGCGAAAACATGCGGGAACTCCATGTGGCATGCGCGGGCTCCTTGCTCGGCGTTGCTCTCCGTCGCGAAAATATTTCGTTCCCTGTCGGGAAAGTCAACCGCATGCAGATGTTCCCGATGAACTTCAGGGAATTTTTGACAGCCTGCGGTGAAGAAAGATACATTGAACTCTTTGCAGATTGGCCTGTCGATCGGACAATTCCCGAAGTCTATGCAAAACCTATGGAACGCCTGCTGAAGGAATACCTTGTTGTAGGCGGGATGCCCGAAGCGGTGAACGAGTACGCAAGTTCCAGAAATTTTGAAACCATGGGAGAAATCCAGGATGAAATCCTTGCGGACTATGCGGACGATTTCTCGAAGCACGCTCCCGTAAATGAAATTGAAAAAATCCGCATGATATGGGATTCCGTGCCCAAGCAACTTGCCAAGGAAAACAACAAGTTCATGTTTTCGCATGTAAAGAACGGCAAAAGGGCACACGAGCTGGAGGCCGCGTTACAATGGCTCAAAAATGCCGGGCTTGTCCATTTGGTTGAGCTTGTGCAGAATGCAGAAGTTCCCTTGTCTGCAAATTCAAATGCGATGAATTTCAAGGTGTACCTTTCGGACATCGGCCTGCTGGGTCGCAGGCTTTCGCTTGGCTACAAGGATATCTTGATGGACGATACGCCCAATACGAATAAGGGTGCCGTCACAGAAAACTATGTTCTGAACGAACTGCTCTGCATGCAAAAGAGCCCGTATTTCTGGCGCTCGGGGAACAGTGCGGAACTTGATTTCCTCTTTGAAAATGACGGGAAAGTCGTTCCAGTCGAGGTCAAGGCGGCAACAAACACGCAAGCCAAAAGCTACAAGCAGTTCTGCAAGAAATTTGCACCGGAAAAGGGGTACAAGCTTTCGCTCAAGAACCTCGCCGTGAACGATTGCGAAGGATGCTCAACGGTAAGCATGCCTCTTTACCTGCTGTGGACGATTCGTTGACGTTGGAAGGGTGAATTCACCAATCCTTTGATGAATTCCGGGGCGAAATCGACGCCGTTCGACCATGTAATCGTGTGCGCTTGCAGCGTGAAATCTTTAAAGGTGTTGATGTCTGCTAGTTGCTGCACGATGGGGCGCTGGTCTGACTTGATGACACTTTCGAAATCAGCGACAAAACGGCATCCGTCATTGTAGTCCCCTACGCCAACCAAAGGGCAACTTGTATAGGCCATTTTTTTTGAGTGAACGGGGGTTTTAGGGGGTGTCCCCTTAGGCGAGGGGGTAGGTGGCAACGCAGTGCCGCCGAGGGGGAACCTTCCCCCTACCAATTTGATATGAATTTCTCTTGCATCCCTAACCACCAACCACTAACCAATAACGGACTTCGTCATACTTTTCCTATATTTTCTACGCAAAAATTTTTAACAAGGATATTGTTATGGCAAAGATTGCTATTCTCGGTTACGGTAACCTGGGTCGCGGTGTGGAATGCGCCGTGAAGCAGGCTCCTGATATGGAACTCGTGGCTGTTTTCACGCGTCGTGACCCCTCTACGGTCAAAATCCAGACGGCTGGCGTTCCGGTGCTGAACGTCTCTGAAATGGAAGCCTGGAAGGACAAGGTGGACCTGCTCATCATCTGTGGCGGTTCCGCTACGGACCTGCCGGTGCTCACCCCGAAGTACGCCGCCATGTTCAACGTGATCGATTCCTTCGACACCCACGCCAAGATTCCGCAGCACTTCGCCGCTGTTGACGCTGCCGCGAAGGCTGCCGGCAACATAGCGATGATTTCTGTGGGTTGGGACCCGGGCATGTTCAGCCTGAACCGCGTGTACGCCCAGTCCATTCTCCCGGAAGGCAAGGACTACACGTTCTGGGGCAAGGGTGTTAGCCAGGGCCACAGCGACGCCGTCCGCCGCATCAAGGGCGTGAAGAACGCCAAGCAGTACACCTGCCCGGTCGAAGCGGCCCTCGAAGCCGTGCGTAGCGGTTCCATGCCGGAACTCACCACGCGTCAGAAGCACACGCGCCTGGTTTACGTTGTTGCCGAAGAAGGTGCCGACAAGGCCTACATCGAAAACGCCATCAAGACGATGCCGAACTACTTCGATGAATACGACACCACGGTGAACTTCATCAGCGAAGAAGAATTCAACAAGAACCACAGCGGGCTCGCTCACGGTGGTTTCGTGATTCGTACCGGCAAGACTGGCATGAACAAGGAACACACCCACGTGATTGAATACAGCCTCAAGCTCGATTCCAACCCGGAATTCACGACGAGCGTTCTCGTGGCTTACGCCCGCGCCGCTCTGCGCATGAAGGCTAACGGCCAGACCGGCTGCAAGACCGTTCTCGACGTGCCGCCTGCATACCTCAGCACGCTCAGTGATGAAGAATTAAGGGCTCATTGCTTGTAGTAGGTATGAGCACGGCTCCCCGAAGGGAGCCTTTGAGGTGTGAGCACGTCTGCCTTTGGCAGACTTTGAGTGAAAGAGTTCTAGGAATAATCCTAGAGCTCTTTTGTTTGGAAAACTCAAAGTGAAACGAGCTCAAAGGCGCTTCGCGCCGACCTCATAGCTCGAACCTCACCGCTGAAAAAATTTCTGATTGATCTCAATCTCGATCCCCACGTAACGCGGGCCGAATTTTTTGCGGAGTGTGGTGGTGAGCCCGTCGGAAGAGCCTTTGTACGGGTAGTTGAATCGTACTTTTATGGTGGGGTAGAGCCGCTTGATTTCGGCCTTGATGACGTTCGCGTAGGCGCGTTCTTGCGGGCGTGCGGGGTCGTAGAGGATTCCGATGTCTGTGTTGCGGACTTTGCCGTTTAGCACAGGCGTAAAGCTGTGGATGCCGAGGTGGATGATTGTTGGCGCGGATTTTGCTGCGCGCGTTTTAGAGGCGGTTCGCTTCGGCGAACTCAGTGAACTTGCCACGAATTTTTCGATGGCGGCGCGGTATTCGTTCCAGTAGGCGGTGGCCTCTGCTTTTGCATTTTCGTTGTTGCGCAAGTAATCGCTGAACGCGCTCTTGTTCGTGATAGTGCGGTTCAAGTCCACGAACAGGCGTGAAAATTTACCTTCGCAGTTAAATTCCGGCTTCGCGAATTTCACCAGCTTGCGGAATACCTGAACTGCCCCGATGTCATAGGCGCGGTGGGTCTTTAGGACTTCGGCAGGAACGACCTTCTTGAACGCTGCGGGCAGTTTGTTGCTGGCATGTTCGCAGGTGAGGATGAGTATTGCTTTAGCCATGTTTTAAATATAAAAGGATTGTTTTGTTGATGTCTTCCCCGACTTGGTCGGGGACCTCTTTTTGCTTGAAAAATTAAAAGGAGATGCCCGCCAGTTTATCCCGGACATGTTCCGGGACGGGCATGACAAGTTTGGAGCTATTCCCCTGTTCCGTACAGTTTGTTTTCTGCGAGGCAGTGGGCGAGGCGGCCGTATTCGTACACGAAATCGTCCCGGTCGGGGTCGGCTCCGACGGCTTTTACCAGGGCGCTGGCGAGGGTCCCGCGCTTGAGCATTTTTTGAAGCAGTTCCTGCGAGTGGTCGGAAATCTTGCTGTGGACTTTCTCGGTGATGCGTTGCACGAGTTCACTTGCCGTGATTTCGCTGGCATTGATTCCCCAGATTTTCAGGTAATCTTGGTCATTTATCACTGTTTTTTCGGCGGAATGTGTGGTGGCGAGGAGGATTTTCGCTAATGCGTCGGTGTCAAGTACTCGAATTTGCGACTCATTCGCAAATCTACCTTCCACAAGACCTTTCAACACGGCGACTTCCCATTCAGCAATGGCGATGTCGGCATCGGGGCATTCCTGAATGTCAACGAGTCGAATCTCAATGGCCCCTCGGTCAAAGCGGGCGATGGCCCCGCGGCTGTTCAAGAAGAAGTGGTTCAGCAGGTGTTCCGGATCGTAAGGAGCAATGTCGGCTTTTACACGGTTGAAAATCTGTTCTTCGTAATCCTTGTAGGTAAAGACCGCTTCGGGAATCACCTTGCCTGTAATGCTCGGTATTTTCTCCTGGTTGTGGCGGTAGGTTTCGATCCGTCCGTCCAGGAATCCGCAGTACTTGCTGTCCAAAAACGGGCTAGAGGCAGCGATGGCGGGAATCAGCGGCAACAGCGCACGAATGGCTGCGTGCAACTTCCCGAATTCTTCGTCGCCGTTAAAAGATAAATTGATATGGGTGGATTGCAGGTTTGCCCAGCCGTGACCCTTGCAGTTAAAGATGCGGTCGTAAGTCTCGTAAATATCCAGGCAGTCGTAGGGCCAGAGCTTCATTTCGGCGGGGTCCATAAAGGGGTGGGCCGCCGTGGGCAAGAGCATGGCGTTAATGCTTTTGAGCGATTCGTTCGCTTTTAGAATTTCGTGATGAAAGGTCTTGCCCAAGTGCTTTAGGCTATCAACGGGTTCGGCGCATTTGAATTCCAACACATGGCTCACCAGTTCGTTGGAAAGTCCAATCGGTCCGTGTTCTACGTCCGAAAGCTGCTCGCCGTTCTTGTCTTTTCCAAGGGGTACATCGGCGCGGGGGAGAACATTCAAGGAATCACGATCCACGATCATGTATTCCATCTCGATGCCGTAGCGTTGCCACAATTTATAATTCATATAATAACCTCAAAGCACCGTAGGTGCGTGCTCATACCTCAAAGGCACGAAGTGCCGACCTCATACCTCTAGAACCATTCCTTCTCGTGCATTTGCAGCTTGTGTTGAGCGGCGTTCATGCGTTCTTCGATGCGGTGACGCAGCGACCTCATGATGGCGAGGTAAACTTTGCTCTTGCCCACGCCATCTTCAATTCCTGCGTCAATACTCGGGTTGTCGTTCACCTCGATGACAATCGGGTGGCCGTGCCATTCCTTCAAATCCACACCGTAAAGCCCGTTGCCGATGAGGCTGCAAATCTTGAGTGCGGTTTTCACGATTCCATGCGGAACCATCTCGATAGGGATGCTTTCACACTTGCCCGAAAATTCTTCGCTCTGCTTGTCGTTGCTTTCCCAGTTGTAAATTTGCCAGTGGCCCTTGGCCATGTGATACTTGCAGGCGTAAAGCGGTTTGCCGTCCAGAACGCCCACACGCCAGTCGAATTCCGTCGGCGTAAATTCCTGGGCAATCAGTAGATCACTGTGCTCAAACATTTCGTCGAGAATCTGTTCCAGTTCTTCTTTGTTGGTCGCCTTCTTGACACCCATCGAGAAACTAGAATCCGGCGATTTGATGACCATGGGGAACCCTATTTCCTTGGCCAGGGTGTGACGGTTTTCGGCATGGGCGATAATCGTCTTCGGCGAATGAATCTTCGCCGCCTGCATCAGTTCTTGCAGGTACACCTTGTTGGAACAGCGCAGGATGCTGTCGGGGTCGTCAATGACGGCGATGCCTTGCGACTGCGCACGGCGGGCGAAACTGTAGGTGTAATGGTTCACGTTGGTGGTTTCGCGGATAAAGATGGCGTCAAATTCGCCTACGCGGGGGTAGTCCTTCTTGGTAATCATCTCCACGCGGAATCCCGTTTCTTCGGCGGCCTTGATAAAGTTCTGAATCGCCTGCGCATTGCTTGGCGGCTCCACTTCGTCGGGGTTCGTAAGAATACCCAAGTCGTAGAGGTAGTCTTCTTCTTTACTGGTGGCGTAGCGAGTCTTCTCAAAGTATTCCTGGGCGAACTTGTCCACGAATTCCATGTGGGATTCGGGAATTTCATCCACGCAAATGGGGCGGATGCTCTGGATAAACCACTTTTGCTTGAACACGAATTTCGCACGCAGTAGCGGTGCCTGGAACAGGCGGTAAAGTTCCTGGGAAAGTTCCAGGTATTGCGGGCTCACGTTCTGGCCGAAGTAAATCGAAAGTACGAACTCCGTACCCGTCAGTTTGTGGAAGCTCTTTTGAATCAAGTTGTCAATTTCGTCGGAAATGTGCTTGATGACTGCCGGAGCCTTGAAGTCGCGCATATTCTTGACGCCCGGAATCACCTTGTGCCCGCGGGCCTCGGCCAGCAACGACACGTAGTAGCCTTTGCTCTGGTAGTTGTAATCGCGGCAAAGGTTGAATACACGCAGGTTGCGTTCGTTAGTGTACTTGCTCGAAATCAGGTAGTCCTGTGCCGAAATGATATCGATGCCTGGAACGTGCAATTTCCAGTGCTTGGGATTGTTCACCACAATCAGTTTTTTCATGATTCTATGCCGTTATTTCTTATTCTCTATAACAAGCACGTTGCCGTCGTACGTCATGACGCCGAGCAAGATGCTGTGGAGCAGGCGGAATTTGTCCACCTTGTAGTAAGGGGTCTTGTGGAGGGGGTTGGTGCCGTCGGGGTCGGCGACCATGAACTGTTTTTTGTCGTCGATGCCGTAAACTACGACGAAGTGCCCCATGGGTTCGCCGTGAATGTCGTCGAAGACGGACTTGTCATCGGCTCCGGTGAATTCGCGCATGCTGCGGTACAGGTAGGTAGCCGAAAGTCCGCAAAGAACGGGCACTCCCTTCTTGAAATATTTTTCGAACATGGCGGCGCGCAAGTCCTCGAATGCAACCTTCCCGCCCAGGTCGATAAAGCGGATGTAGGCTTCAATTGCTTTCCGGAGTTTGGGGGCGTGCTTTGCCTTGTGCAAAAGTTCAAGCTTTGCTTTCAGTTCCGGCATGCTGAGGGTGCTCCAGGTGGGGTCCAGGAGCGTCAGGTTGTAGGAATGCAGCGTGACTTTGAACCCGCGCTTCAGGGCGTCGATGCCGAGGAACACGCCCAGGGTGCCTCCGTCTTCCAAAAATTCAATTTCGGAGATGAGTTGCTTCAGGGAAATCTTGTAGCCCAGGTGGTTGTAAACAGCTTGCAGGCTGGTGGGCCCGCAGGTAACATCGTCGGGCTGCTGTAATATCTTTATATCCATCGTTTTGCCTTTATATGCCTTTTAAGCCGGAGGTATATCCGTTCTCGTCTGGCGGCTGCCGGGAGGTTTTCCCGGGTCGTCGATGGCGTGTGAAAAATTATTCTTTTTCCAGGCAGTTGTCCATAGCGGCGATAATTTTTTTCTTGTCCATGTGCTGGCCGATAAAGACCAGACGGTTGGTGCGGTCGCCGTATTTTTCGTCCCAGATGTTCTTGAGCTGCGGGTTTTCGCGCAGTAGCTGGTCTTGTACGGCCTTGCTTTCGGCGGCGAACCAGCGCCCGAAATTCTGGGCGGAGGCCTGCTTGCCCGCCTGCTCGAACAGGTAGCTCTCTGTCGGTTCGTCGCTGAACCACATGAGCCCCTTGGTGCGGATGATGCAGCTGGGATAGTCGTCCAGGAATTCCTCGAACTTTTTGCGGTTCACAGGCGGGCGGCGCTCATACACAAAGGTGCTGATGCCGTATTCGTCGCCATGAGGATGGTCCTTGTCGTGGTGATGACCGCAGTGGCAGACCCCGTGTTCGTGGTCGCAGTGGCTGTGGTCTTCTTCATCGTGGTCATCGTGATGGTGGTGATGCTCGTGGTCGTCGTGGTCATGATGGTGTTCATGCTCGTCATGGTCGTCGTCATCCATGTCGTTGTCCGTCTTGTTGAGCTCGATGGCCCAACGGCTGGACTCCGCCACCTTCTCGAAATCGAACAGCTTGGTGTCCAGGACTTCTTTCATGTCAACCTTGCCGAAGTTGGTCTCGATCATCTTGGCGGTGGGCTGCAAGGCCTTCACTACGGCCTTCACGTGTTCCAGGTCGCCCTTGGAAAGCATGTCCACCTTGTTCAGAATAACCGTATTGCAGAATTCGATCTGCTGGATTAAGAGGTTTGCGATGTCTTCCTCTTCCAAATTCTTGTCCAGAAGTTTTTCACCGCCGCCGAACTCGTCGGCCAGGCGGAGCGCGTCCACCACAGCAGCGATGTTGTCCAGGTGGCAGGCCAGGCGCTGGCCGTTCTTGCCCTGCAGCTGGCTTCCGGCCATGCAGATGGTCTGGGCGATAGGTACCGGCTCGCAGATGCCGCTTGCTTCAATCAGTATGTAGTCGAACTTGCCCATCTCCAGAATTTCGGCAATCTGTTCCAGCAGGTCTGCCTTCAGGGAGCAGCAGATGCAGCCGTTGCTGAGGGGAACTACCTTTCCGGAATCTTCCTTGGTGATGTTTCCGCCTTTCTCGATGAGGGTCTGGTCAATGTTCACCTCGCCGATATCGTTTACGATAACGGCCACGTGGTAGCCCTGCTGGTTGTTGAGGATGTAGTTGAGAAGGGTGGTTTTTCCGGCTCCGAGGTAACCGGTGAGCAGCGTAATAGGTACTGATTTCATTTTGATTCCTTTGAATTGCAAGCGCCCACTGCTCGTAGTGAAAACAGTGGAGCCTGCTTAAAGTTCACAGTTCCAGTCTTTTCCGATACCCGAAGTGCCGCGGACTTTTTGGGCCTTTTTTGCCAGCTGGTCCAGCCTGACACTTCCCAGGTAATCGCGGATGATGCGGTCCAGTTCCGTCCACACGGGGAGCGTGACGCAGATGGCGGCACGCTTGCAGGCGTTCTTCTTGTCGTCTAGGCAGGCCACGGGCGCAACCGACGTTTCCGTCTGGGAGAGTATATCCCAGACGCTACATTTCTTGGGGTCGCATTTGAGCCTGTATCCGCCAGTTTTTCCGCGGGCACCTTCCAGGAAATTCCCGCGGACAAGTGTCCCGAGAATCCCTTCCAGGTACTTTTCGGAAATTTGCTGGTGGGTAGAAAGGTCCTGGAGTTTCACGAATTCCCCCTCCTTGCGGGAGGCAAGGTCTATCATGACTCTCAAGGCGTACCGCCCCTTGGTGGAAATGCGCATGGCTTGCGGCTCGGTTTGTTACAGTTCGGGCTGCTTGCCGGTCAAGCGCACGAAGATTTCTTCGTACTTGGCAAGCGAGTTCTTCACCACGTCGGCAGGGATTTCCGGACCCGGGTAGGTCTTGCCCCAGTCGAGAGTTTCGAGCCAGTCGCGAACGTACTGCTTGTCGAAGCTTTCCTGGTTCTTGCCCACCTGGTACTTGTCTGCCGGCCAGTAGCGGCTAGAGTCCGGCGTGAGCACTTCGTCGATGAGGATGGTTTCGCCGTCGATTTCACCGAATTCGAACTTGGTGTCGGCGAGGATGATGCCCTTGCTTGCAGCGTAATCGCGGGCCTTCGTGTAGATGTCGAGGGACATGTCACGGAGAGTGGTTGCCACCTTTTCGCCAACGATGTCGAAAGTCTGTTCGAAGCTGATGTTTTCGTCGTGGCCAACGTCGGGCTTGGTGCTCGGCGTGTAGAGCGGCTTTTCCAGCTTCTGGCAGAGCTGCAGGCCTTCCGGGAGAACGTGACCGCAAATCTTACCGGTCTTCTGGTAGTCCTTCCAGCCGGAACCCACGATGTAACCGCGGACGATGCATTCCACGGAGTGGCGGTGAGCCTTTTTGACGATCATGGAACGGCCACGGAGGTAGTCGGCATGCTTCTTGAGCACGGCCGGGTATTCGTTCACGTCGGCGGTGATGAGGTGGTTCTTCATGCCGAGGTGCTGGAACCAGAACAGCGAAAGCTGGTTCAGGATTTTGCCCTTACCAGGGATCGGGGTGGGGAGCACCACGTCAAAAGCGGAAAGACGGTCGCTGGCGACCATCAGGAAGCTGTCGCCCAGGTCGTACATGTCGCGTACTTTGCCCTGGTGGAACAGCGGAACTTCGGTAATGGGGGTATCAAATTTTAAGCTCATAGTGGCCTTAAATGTAGAAAAAAGAGCTCAAAGTTACTAGTTACTAGTTACTAGAAATGTGAAAAAGTAGTTGGTGGAAAGTAGGCGGTAGGATGCAGACTCTGGTTAGTGAATTAGACCCTAAGACACCAATACATTTTCCGACATGCCATCTGGAAAGAAAAAGCGTGCCCGCAACCACGGACACGCTGGATGAAATTTCGCAAGGAATCGTTAAAGGTAATCCTTGTAAACGATTATTCTACTGGGTAATACACTTCGTTTACTTCGTAAAGGTAAGTCCCGTCGTAATAAAGGTTTTCCTGCACGTTGCCTAATTTACAGTACAGAACACCGTTTGACATTTTTTCTATGGAAGTGGAAGTCACACCATTGTTAATTGACCGTTTTCCGTCGGCACTTATATTTATAAAGTCGCCATCTTCGGTTACCCATTTTCCTACAAGACCCTCTGAAAAACCATCTCTTTCAAATCTTTCAAAAAGATAGACTTTAAAAAGAAGCCCATCTGCATAAATTATATAGTCTTCGTCATCGCCAAAGGAGTCGATCAAAACGCCTCGCTCTACATCAAGAGTATAGTTGTACGATGTTTCATCGTAAGGTGTTCCGTCGTCATTAATCATTGTTGCCACGACAGGAATTTTCCCGTCGCTTAGTGATGAGAAAGTGTATTTGTCGTGAAGGTCACCGTCCTTATCTGCCCATGCCGTGCCTGATAGGCTTTCAAACATTTCAGAGCTGAGACTGGCACCGGCAGGTCCAAATGAGAATGGTGTCCCGTCGCCGTTGTCGCCGGACGGGATCTTGTCGCCGTTGTCGTCATCGGCAGAAGTCTTCCCGCTGTCGTCGTCAGACGAGGTTTTGCCGCTGTCGTCACCGGAAGAAGTCTTTCCACCATCGCCGTCGGAGTCCTTCGAACCTTCATCCTTGCTGGAGTCTTTTTCATCGGCTTTCACCCATTCTCCGGACTTGCAGGTGTAGGAGGCCTGGTCGTCTTTCACGAATCCGACGGTGCCTTCGGCGGTCTTTGCGCAAAGACCCAGTTCGTCGAAGGTCTGGACTTCGAAATCGGGAGTGATGGCTTTGCTGTCTGTGCCGCTGGAGCTGTCGTCGCCACAGGCGGCAAGGCTCATCAGGAGGGAGGCGGAAACGAGGGATATTCCGACGTAGAGTTGTTTTTTCATGGTATTTTCTCCAAGGTTGACAAATTTGTAAAGAATGTAAGAAAAACAACCAGATTTGTCAAACGTTTTTAAAACAAGCTGTTTTTTAGTATAGGTTGGCCAGGAAATTATGCCGAAATAATCTAAATTTGTCGTCTATTACGCCACTATTGGAAAAATTCATGAAATTTGCCGTTCCCGTTTTGTTTTTGTTGAGCCTTGCGGTAAGCGTTTTTGCCGCTCCGCCCCAGGGTAGTTCCGGGAACGTTACCATTTCCTCTACTGAGCGGATGCTTATCCAGATGCTCTTGAGCGACGAAAGTTTTGGCCCTACTTTTATGGAAAGGTGTACCGCCGAGGCGGACAGCCTGCTGGGAACGAAACAGTCGAGAGAAACCTGTGTCTGTGCGTTCAATCATCTGGTCAGGAACGATACCTTGCTCTACCTCTTGATGAAATCCATGGATGCCAACGGCGAAATCAAGGATTTCGGCCCTCTGGGCATGCGGCTCCTTTCGCCATGCCTCCCTCCGGAATTTACTCCCGAGATGGAAAAGTCCATTGAGGACGAATGCCTCCGGGTGGTCCGCGGCGGAAACAGGTCCCGCTGCAAGTGCGCCTACAAGCACATCAAAAAGAATTACACGGTAAAGTCCTTGCTAGAAGAAATTTCCATGGACAGGGAAAAGCTCCGGCTGAAACTGGTGGGCCTTGTCGGAAGGTGCGTTGTCCCCTAAGGAGTAAAAATGTTCGAGTCCTTGTTCCAGAAATACCCGTTTTTTCGCGCTGTACCATGCATCCTCTGCATGGCGATTATCTTCAAGCTGTCGTCCTTGACCAACGAACAGCTGGAAGATTTTCCCCAGATTTGGGACAAGCTGGCCCATTTTCTGGAATACGCCACCCTCGCGGGCTGTTACGCCATGATCTGGACCCGAAACGAGTGGTCTAGGCGGCAGTGGTTGCGGGTTTTGATTGTAGGTGTTCTCGCCTTGGCCTACGGCTGTACCGACGAATACCACCAGAGCTTTGTAGAAGGTCGGGACTGTAGTGCCCTGGATTTGGTGGCAGACTTGACCGGTGGATTGTTCGGCGGAATCGTCTACGCCGTCATCACGCGGATTCTGAACCGCTTTGACCCGGTGGACAAAAAAATGTGAAATGTGAGATTAGTAATGAGTTGTCGGTTATCAGTTATCAGTATATAATTTGGCGCCAAAGGCGCGACTGTAAGAACTCACAACTCACAACTGACGACTCATAACTTCTAGAATTCCCCCAGCAGAATAATCTCCCGTTTTAGTTCAATCCCGAATTTTTCGGCGACTTTATTTTGTACGTACTCGCTGAGGCTCTTGATGTCTTGGGCCGTAGCGCCCCCTGCATTCACGATGAAGTTGGCGTGTAACTTGCTTACTTCGGCGCTACCTATGCGATAGCCTTTGAGCCCGGCCTGCTCGATGTAGTAGCCGGGGGCCAATTGCGCGGGGGTCTCGGCCGCTCCTTTGTCAAGCCGCTTGAAGGTGGAACCTGCATTGGGCATGTTCAGGGGCTGCGTGGCCTTGCGTTTGGCCATGCACTCGGCCAGTTCCGCTTCCAGGTCGGCGGCGGTCAATCCCTGCGAACTTGCGCTTTGCAGCTGGAACGTAGCCGCGAGAATGATTTTTCCATTGTCATCCCCGGCACCATTGTTGCCGTCATTGAAAGCACTCCGTCTGTAGCCGAAACCGCATTCGGCGGCGGACAGCTCACGGATGTTTCCGACGGCATTAAGGACCGTCACGCCGGTGCAGGCTTGTCCGATTTCTTGGCCGTAGGCACCTGCGTTCATATATACAGCCCCGCCCAAGGTCCCGGGGATGCCGGCCAGCTTGTGGATTCCGGCGTAGCCCTGCTTGAGGGTGTGCCGGGCGAACCTGCCCAGGGGTGTTGCCGCACCTACCTTGAACTTGCCGTTCCCCAGGTCCTCGATTTCCGAAAAATCTCCGGCGAGGGAGATGACTACGCCATCGTAGCCCTTGTCCGAGACCAACAGGTTGGTCCCGTTACCCAAAATAAAATGTGGGAGATTCTTTTCCCGAGCAAATGAAAGCGCGTTTTTCAGGCTTTCTATGGAGCTCACCTTGGCAAAATACCGCGCAGGGCCGCCCACCTTGAAGGAGGTGTGCACGCTCATCGGCTCGTTTTCTTGGATAACCATGGCCTAAATATAGGATTTACTATAATTCCCCTAGATGACCGACGAAGAGCTGAAACAGTTCAAGGCCTCCCTGTCCATTACGGCGGTGGCCCGTTCCCTGGGCATAGATGTTGTCCGGGGCAAGTGCCGCTGTGCCTTTGCGAGCCGCCATGCCCATGGCGACAGGACTCCGTCGGTTTCCATTTCCGAGGAGAAGGGGTATTTCCGCTGCTGGGTCTGCGACGACGTGCGGGGCGACGTGATTTCCCTGGTGCAAAAGTACAAGGGTTGCTCCTTTGTAGAGGCCCTGAATTACCTTCGGGAAACTTTTCCGTTTTTGGCCCCTGCGGGCAAGTCCACCCCGGCAGGCAAGCCTGTTGTGGGCACCCATCATAATGTTGCCGCTCAGGCTCCCCAGGAAATCTACGCTACGGAGCCTATGCCCATGCCGGAACCGGCACCGGCAGAGGAATTGGTCAGCGAAGACGAACGCAAAAAGATCATCCTGAATTTTTTGAAGATGCTTTCGCCGGTAGATGGAACCCAGGCCGCCGCTTGGCTTATGGGGCGTCGCATCTTCAAGCCCGTATGGGACAAGATGCTCCTTAGGACCATCAAGGACTACGGCCAGCTGAACAACGCCCTCAAGGACACCTACAGCATGGATGTCTTGCAGTACGTGGGCCTGTTCAACGAGAAGGGAAACCTGAAGTTCTACAAGCACCCGCTGATATTCCCGTACCTGGACACCCAGCGCAGGGCTTTTTATTTCCAGTCCCGTGCGCTGGAAAGTTCCGTAGTGCCCAAGGAAATGAACCTTCGTGGAACGGTGCCTTACCCGTACAACATGGCGGCCCTGGACGAGAAACCGGGCTGGATTTACCTGTGCGAGGGAGTGGTGGACACTCTCACCTTTTTAGGCCGTAAAATTGAAGCGGTGGGCATACCCGGTGTGCGCAGTTTCAAGGTGGAATGGCTGCCCCTGTTCAAGAACAAGAACGTGGTGTTGTGTATGGACAAGGACAACGCCGGTCGCGAGGCCACTAGATACCTGCAAGAGGTGTTCGGCAATGCGGGAATCCGCACCATTGTGCTGGGGGAGGGCACGGAACATCTGGATTCTTCTATAAAGGAAGGCGAAGATGTGAACGACTGGTTCGGCGGGAAGCACTGACAAATGCTATATATTGGTGCGGTTGATTTATGAAAAAAATTAAGGACATCATCGAGAAAATCAGGGGTAACCTGGTTTTCAAGATCTTCAAGGGAATTTACGGATTCATCAACTTCTTGCTGAGGTGTGTCCTCCTGATTCTCATCATCTATTCGGCGGTGTTCAGTATTGTGGCCTCCGTGGCCTTGTACAAGGCCTTTATTTACGGATATAACTTGTACGATGGCGTACAGTCCCTGAAGGATACCCAGCCCGAGATGAGCCGCTACATGCAGGCCCTGGTGGATTCCAATCCGACGGTGAAAATCAAGCATACCTATGTGCCCCTGGATTCAATCAGCCCCTATTTGCAGAAGGCGGTGATTGCCAGCGAAGATGCCGGTTTCTATTTCCACCCGGGCTTTGACGTGAACGCCATCGCTGAGGCCTTGAATGCCAACAAGATGTCCGGCAAGACCAAGTTTGGCGGGTCTACCATCACCCAACAGCTGGCCAAGAACCTGTTCTTGAGCGGGGAACGCTCCTGGGAGCGGAAGTTCAAGGAGCTGGCCTACGCACTTTTGATGGAACACGAGCTGGGGAAGGACCGCATTCTGGAACTTTACCTGAACTATGCCCAGTGGGGCAAGGATATTTTCGGATGCCAGGCGGCCTGCTCCACCTATTACAAGAAGAGTTGCAGCAAGCTCAGCGTGGACCAGGCCATCAATCTGGCGGCCATGCTGGCAAGCCCCGGCAAGCATCATCCTAACATGCGGGAAAGCCAGTTCATGGCCAAGCGCCGGGCGGTCATCTACCAGAACATGTTCCCCAAGAAGGACAGCCTGCTGGTGGATTCCTTAAGGCAGCTGATGGCGCCGCCTCCTGCTGCAGCACCGGCGGCAGAACCCGTGACGGCGGCTGAACCTGTGGCGGCGCCCGTCGCTCCTGCTGCGCCTGATGTTGTCGAAAGCCCTGCACCTGCGGATCCTTCAGCTCCCGAGAACCCGGAGTAATTCCTCTTTTTTGACAAGCCCGCCCTGGACAAGTCTGCTGGCGTATTCCTGTAGCGTTCCGTCGGCGTAGGAGCCGTCGGGTTTTAGCAGTTCCAGTGCAGCGATGCGCCCGCCGGTCTTTTTCCGCAAAAGCCTCTGGGCCATTACGCCCAGCAGGGAATCTTGAAGTGAAGCTTGGGAAATTCCCAGGTCCTGGAGTCGTGCAAAGGCTCCCTTTGCACTGTTGGTGTGTAACGTCGCAAGCACCAGGTGGCCCGTTTCTGCGGCGCGGAGCGCAATACGGGCCGTTTCTTCGTCCCGGATTTCGCCTACCAGAATCACGTCGGGGTCTTGCCGGAGTATGGAGCGGAGCGCCGCGGCGAAGGTAAACCCGCATTTTTCGTTGACCTGCACCTGGTTTGCCCCGGCAAGGCTGTATTCCACCGGGTCTTCGATGGTAGTGACGTTTATCTTTTTCTGGATGATTTCCCGTAGGCCCGCGTACAGCGTGGTAGTCTTGCCGCTGCCGGTGGGGCCTGTTATCAGGAACAGCCCCTGAGGCATGGCGAAGATACGCCGGAGTTCTGCAAGGATTTTCGGGCTGAATTCCAGGTCGCCAAGGGTGCCGCCTTCGTCCTTGGCGGGTAAAAGCCGCAGTACGCAGGTCTCGCCGTGCTGTACCGGCAGGGTGCTGAGCCGGACCCGCACCGTTCCCGAGACGCCCTGGAACTTGAAACTCCCGTCGTGGGGTATTCGCTTGTCTGTAATATCCACTTGGGCCAGGAGTTTTAGCCGCACCAGTACCGGGTCTTTCAGCCATGGGGGCAGGCTTCTGTGGAATTGCAGCAGGCCGTCGATGCGGAACCGCACCTTCAGTTCCTTTTCGGTAGGTTCCAGGTGGATGTCGCTGGCGTTTTGCTCCAGGGCCTTGTCTAGTAGCGAATCCACCAGGTTGATGACCGGCTCCGATTCCCAGGAGTTGACCTTGCTTTCTTGCAGGGCTTCCGCTTCGCTTGCGAAGTTCGTCCGTATGGTCCGGAGCACTTCGGCTTCGGTCATGGGGCAGGGGACAACGGGCCCGCCGTGCATAAAGCGGATGCGTTCCAACAGCATTTCGTCGTGGATGTTCGCCATGCCCAGGTACAGGGCGGCTGGGTTTTTGCCTGCAGGGCAGGGAAGGGGAGTGGTCAAGTGTGCTTTGCACCAGGCGTTAGTAAAATTCATGCCGGCCAAAATACAAAACATTGGTTGTTGAAAACCAGTGTTTTTTTGAGTCCTTTATACCACGGCCTTGGTTTTCCAGCGGCCGCTTTTCCAGCGCCAGAAGTTGGCGATGGAGCGGTAAAATTCGTCGCTGGCCATGCCGAGCCAGAGCCCCGCCAGTCCAAGTTTCAGGCCGAAGGCGAGGAACAGTGCGGTGCCCACGCCTAGGGTCCACATCATGGCGCTTCCGACGATAGCGGGAAACTTGGAGTCTCCGATGGCGCGGAGAGATGAGGTGATAATGAAGTTGACGGCTTTAAACGGCTGCAGCGCTACATCGCACCAGAGGCATATGCAGCCCAGACGAATCACTTCGGGATCCTTGGAGAAAATGCCGATAAGATGCTCGCCACAGAGGGCCACCGCAATGGAGAAAATAAGCCCGCTAATGCTTCCGATGATAAATGTGCGTTTTATTTTTTCAGAGGCTCGGTCGTATTCGTGAGCGCCCACCAGGTGGGCTACGAGAATCTGGTTTCCGCTGCCCAAACCAATTCCCAAAATGCAAGACACGGCAGAGAAGTTCCCCGCAAAGACGCGGGCCGTTATGGCGGTGGTACCAACATAGACCACCATGGCAGTGATGAACACCTGAAACAGCTGGAAACTGATGGGTTCTGCGGCTGCGGGAAGCCCGATACGAATCCAGTCGGGCAAGATAATCCTGGAACGAACAAGGTCCCGCCTGTTTGTTTTATGGCGAATCTTGAAACGCAACACTAGCCAGAGCATGAACGAAGCCAGTCCCCAAGAAATGCCTGTGGCTAGGGCCACGCCGTAAACGCCCATTTTGGGGAGGTCAAAAAGTCCTTCCAGGAAGATGTAGTTCAGCACGGCGTTACTCACAATGGTAAGTACGTTGCTGATCAGGTTCCAGATGGTAAGGCCGTGGGTGGCGATTAAGGCAATGAGGGTGGCTTGCAGGGCCCGGAAGGCAAAGCCGAAGGCCACTACGGAAAGGAATTGGTTCGCATATAGGGCCGTGTCGTCGGTAAGGCCCATCAGGGAGACGATGGTGCCCGAAAGGGGAAACACCAGGAGAGTAATGGAAATGCCGAGCAAAAAGCTGCCCACAAGTACCAGGGTCTGTGTAGTCCTGGCGTGGCTACTTTGCCTTGCACCGATGTACTGGGAGGTAATGCTTGCGCCCGCCTGGGAAAATGCGTGCAGTGCGGTAAAGATGGTGGCGATGATGGGCATTAACGCGCCTACGCCGGCGGCTGCCGTTTCCGATGTGCGGGAAAGGAACCAGCTGTCCATCATGGGCTGGAAAATCCCGACGGCAAAGGTCAGGATAAGGGGCCAAGAAAGACTGATAAGGGAACGGTCCTTGACTTGTTTTCCAGTCATGGGCCCAATTTTAGCAATTTGGAGGGCTTTTCGCTAGGGTTTTTCAGGAGAGGTGTTTGCTCTTGTAAACAGGCTCTTCAACTGCTTGCGGGATTCTCGCCGGGCAAGGGCTTCTTCGAAACGGCGCTTTTCTTCGTCGGTTTCGGGGATTACCTGGGCGATGCCGGTGGGCTTGCCCTTGCTGTCTAGGGCGGCAAAGGTCATGTAGGCGTGGCAGATGTCGTAGGTCTCGGTCTGTTCCAGGGGAGTGCCCGTCACCTTGACGCCGATTTCCATGGAAGAATTGAACACCCGGTTGATGGATGCCTTGATGTCGAGAATCATGCCTACTTCCGCTGGTCTAAAAAAGCGGACTCCGTCGATGCCTACGGTAGTCACGCGGCCTTCGCAGTGCCTGCGGGCGGCAATGCAGGCCGCCTTGTCCAGAAGCCCCATCAGGTAGCCCCCGAAGGCGATTCCGTAAGAATTGGAGTCGCCCGGGTGGACGATGTCGTGGGTGACGGTGGCGGATTCTTTGACAGTCTTGGGAGCTTTTTCCATGTGGAGAAATATAGATTTTTGTAAATTGCGGTCAAAGAGGCTTTTATGAAAGTTTTTGTGACGGGTGTAGCAGGCCAGCTTGGCCATGATGTGATGAACGAACTGGCAAAGCGCGGTTACGATGGGGTAGGGAGCGACATTGCCCCGGCCTATGCCGGTGTGCAGGACGATTCTCCTGTAACTAAAATGCCTTATGAACCGCTGGACATTACCGATGCCGCCGCGGTAGAAGAGGTGCTGAACCGGGTAAAGCCCGACGTAATCGTTCATTGCGCTGCCTGGACTGCCGTAGACCTGGCCGAAGATGAGGACAAGCGGGAAAAGGTTTTTGCCATCAATGCCCGCGGTACAGAAAATATCGCCAAGGTCTGTAAGCAGATTGACGCCAAGATGGTCTACATCAGCACGGACTACGTCTTTGACGGCCAGGGCACAGAACCCTGGAAGCCCGACTGCAAGGATTACAAGCCCCTGAATGTTTATGGACAGTCCAAGCTAGAAGGAGAACTTGCGGTAAGCGGACTTCTAGAAAAATACTTCATTGTCCGTATCGCCTGGGTGTTCGGTCTCAACGGCAAGAATTTCATCAAGACCATGCTGAACGTGGGCAAGACCCACGACACCGTACGGGTGGTGAACGACCAGATTGGAACTCCTACCTACACCTATGACCTGTCCCGCCTTCTGGTGGATATGATCGAGACGGAAAAGTACGGCTATTACCACGCTACCAACGAGGGCGGATTTATCAGCTGGTACGATTTCACCAAGGAAATCTACCGCCAGGCAGGACTTTCCACGGTTGTAAATCCCGTGACCACGGCGGAATACGGACTCTCCAAGGCGGCCCGCCCCTTCAACAGCAGGTTGGACAAGTCCAAACTGGTAGAGGCAGGTTTCAAACCGCTTCCTACCTGGCAAGACGCCCTTAAACGGTATCTTAAAGAAATAAATTGTGGCTAATGTGAAATGTGTAGTGTGTAATGGATAATTTCACATTACACATCCCACATCACACATTGTTACTACATCTGCCTAATCGGGAAGAGCCCGAGCAGGTCGAGTACGTTCTCGAGCACAATCTGCGTGGCCTGAACCAGGAACAGACGGGACTTTTCTTCGGCGCTCCCGAGCACGCGGTCTTCGTGGATGAACTTGTGCGCGGCTTCCGCGATTTCCAAGGCGTACTGGGCGAGCACGCTGGGTTCGTCACCGGCGACAGCGTCCAGAATCTTCTTGCCCTTCTTCGACAGGATGTTGATGAGGCTGTAGGCCGCATCGTCACTGAGTTCGGCGAAGTTCACGTCCTTGATTGCGGCGGCGAGGTCCGCGCGTTCAATGCCGGCCTTGCGCATAATGCTGCAGAGGCGTACGTGGGCATTCTGCACATACGGACCCGTATCGCCTTCGAAGCTCATCACGGCATCCCAGTCAAAGCGCACATCCTTCAGGCGGCTGTTCTTGAGGTCGTTGAAGGTAAGGGCGCTAATGCCGATCTGGCGGGCGATGAGTTCCTTGTTTTCGAGATTCGGATTCTTCTCGTTGATGAATTCGAGAATCTTTTTCTGGGCGGCTTCAATCACGTCGCGCAAGAGGCTTGCGGTACCCGTGCGGGTCTTGCCCTTTTCCCACTTGCCGTCCACCAGCTGCAGAATCACGCCGAACGGAATGTGGTACATGTCCTTGTACCATTCACGGCCCATCTTCTTCAGCACATGGAACACCTGCTTGAAGTGGAGCGCCTGTCCGAGGTCCACGACGTAGAGGCACTTGTCGAAGTTGTATTCCTTCTTGCGGTAGCAGGCGGCGGCGAGGTCGCGGGTCGCATACAAGGTAGAACCGTCGCTCTTGCGGATCAGGCAGGGGTTCAGGTCGAATTCGTCGAGCATCACCACGTCCAAATCCTGGCTTTTCACCATCAGGTTCTTTTCGCGGAGTTCGTCGAGAATGGCGGGAATCTTGTCTTCGAAGAAGGATTCGCCGGTGTAGTGGTCAAAGCCCACGCCCATCATGTCGTAGATGCGCATGAGTTCCTTCAGCGTTGCGGCGCGGAAGGCGGTCCAGAGCTTGCGGTAGAATTCGTCGCCCTGTTCAAGCTTGGTGAATGCGGCGCGCGCTTCGTCTTCGAGGCCAGGCTCTTCCTTAGATGCCTTGGAGAAGGCTGCGTAAAGGATGTTGAGTTCCTTCACGGTTAGGCTGTTGAGCGTGGCGTCGTCCGTCGGGCGGTTTTCGCGCAGGTACATCACAATCAGTTTACCGAATGCGGTACCCCAGTCGCCCAGGTGGTTGATGCGTTCCACCTTGTAGCCTGCTGCCTTGTAGATGCGGGAAAGGGAGTTTCCGATCATGGTGGAGCGCAGGTGGTGGAAGGCCAGTTCCTTGCCGATGTTGGGGGAACTGAAGTCGATGCACACGACCTTCCCGTTCGGGGCGGCGTGCCCGTATTCCAAACCCTTCGCGGCAATTTCTTCAAGAGTCGACTTCGCAAGGAATCCGCGGTCGATGAAGAAGTTCAGGTAGCCGTTCACGGCTTCGACCTTCGAAAGTCCCGCCGGGAGTTTCACCTGGGCGGCCAAATCTTCCGCAATCATCTTCGGGGCCTTGCGCATCACCTTGGCCAAGGAGAAACAAGGAATGGTGAAGTTGCCGTGGGTGGTGTCAGGCGGCACGGAGATAAGCTTGAGTGCGGCTTCCTTCTCGAAGGAGCCGGTAGCGGCCAGGGCTTCTGCGATTTCTTGCTCAAACGAGTTCATTGTCGTCGGCCTTCTTGTCGGTGGTCTTTACAAAGTCATTTTCGTCGAGTTCCACGATTGTTCCGTCGGCATACAGACGGTCCAGTGAAATCTCGTTACGCTTTTCTTCTTCGAACAGGTGGACCATCAGGTCGAGGCCCGCGTCAAACACGGCCCAGCGCACGCCTTCCTTGTATTCCACGCCCACAGAGGGAAGCTTGTTCACCTTGAATTCCTTGCGGAGTTCGTTCAAGATTGCCTGCATCTGGGCTTCGCTTTCGCAGGTAGCTACAAGGAAAAAGTCGGTCACGTCCTTGATACCGCGTAGGTCAATCAGCTGCACGTTCTGGGCGCGCAGTTCAAACAAAATGCTGGCACCGATTTTCACGGACTCTGGAAGTTCTTGCTTATTGGTTGTCATCTGTTTCTCCCTGGTCGGGTTTTATTATTTGTTCAAAATCTTTTCCGATATAGACAGAGGCGTCCACCACGGCCCGCTTGCTAAAGACGGTCATCACGTTTTCTGTCTTGAGGGCACGGGCTAGCGCTTTGGCACCTTCCCATTCAGGGTTGCGGAGCACCAAGATGGTCTCGTCGTAGTTTTGCAAGCGGTCGTTGCGGTAACTTACCACGTCAAATCCGTTTTCCCGCAGGTAGGCCCGCATCTTGGCGGCAGCACCTTGCATACCGCAACTGTTCAAAACTTCGATATCGCCCTTGTAGTGGCGGACGGGTTGTTTTTCTTCTACGACTTTTTCTTCTTTGCAACCGCACAGGCATAACGAGGTAGCAACGACTGCAACCACCGCAAAGAAAGAAAAATGAGCGCGAAAAAACATTATCCTAAATTTAGAATAATCTTAGTGCGTGCGTGGCTTATCTACAGTAATACGGGTCGCTCCAGACACGACAACGCCCGTAGTGGTAACGCCATGGGCCGTAGGCCTTGGCTGCATCGTTTTCGTTTACGAACATCAGGCGCAGTGTAGTGTTGTTGGTTGGTTTATATTCCAGTTCAACACCGGGCAGCACAAACTGAACGTTTCCCTGCTGCACGTCTTCTTTGGCAATCGGTGTGCCGGTGCGAAAATTTGCATACAGCGGCATCCACAAACCTAAATCGGCATACAAGTGAAGTTCCGGCGAAAATTCATAGGTCAGGTGGGCGAGGTAGCTTTGCTGGGCAAATGTGCCGAAACTACCGCCTATAAAACTCACCGAATAGGTGTAGGCCACACTCAGGGCCGGATCGAAGGTTTCGTGCCGCAGCAGGCGGTTCGGATCAAAGTATTCGTTGTTCCAGGGAATGCCACTAGCCGTGCTTACGTAAACCGTGTCGTAGATGGTGTCGGCTGCAGGTTCAACTGTCGGCTTGACAACGGTGTCGGGCTTTGCCGTGACAATTGCGGAAGAATCAGTTTCTGCAGGTTTCCCTGCTAGGCATATTGATGCCATACATATCAAAGAAATGATCCACCGCATATTGTGAATATAGCAATTAGAAAAAAAGAGTTACTAGTTCTAAGTTCCGAGTTTCTAGGATGTCTTTTAAGAGTACTTCTAGTAACTAATAACTAGTAACTAATAACTGCACCGCAGGTGCTACACGATTTCGTTCTTGCCGTTCACGTGGATCACGGTGGGTTTCCACGTCTTGGCTTCGGCTTCGCTCATGGTGGCGTAGGCCACGATAATCACCAGGTCTCCGGGTTGCACCAGGCGGGCCGCCGCACCGTTCAGGCAGATGACGCCAGAACCTGCAGGGCCTTCAATCACGTAGGTGTCCAGACGGTTTCCGTTGTTCACATCCAGCACGCCCACTTTTTCGTAGGGGAGGATGTTTGCGGCATCCATCAGGTCACGGGCAATAGTGATGGAACCCTCGTAGTTGAGGTTCGCATCGGTAACGGTGGCTCGATGGATTTTGCTTTTGAGTAATTCCAGCTGCATGATGCGCTTAGAACTTCATCAGGAGGGCGCCGGCCACACCCTTGTCCGGTGTGGGGAGAATGCCGAAACTGAACCTGTTGGCGTCGGGGTTGCTGTCCCACTGGGTGTCGAAGAAGGCATCGGCAAAGGACCAGATGTGGGCACCCACAACGGGAATCAAGAAGTAGAACCAGTTGGAACTTCCATCTACTGCCATATAGACAGTAGCGCCTACGCCAGCGACCCAAAGGGCATCCATCCAGATGGCCTTCATGGTCTTGTCGGTCTTCCACTGGTAGAAGCTGGGGAGGAACAGGGAAACGTAGGCGTAGGCCTGGTCGCCGGAACGGTTGCGGTAAGAACGGTCAATGTCGGCATCTTCCATGCCTGCAGAGCGTTCGTCCAGCCATTGGTCTTCGGAAACGCCGAGCTTTTCCCAGGGGCGCTGCAGGTATTCGGAAAGACGCACTCCCAGTTCAACCAGGTGCGTCAGCTTTTCGCGGGAAATACCTTCTTCTTTTGCCTGCTGGAATTCCCACTGGGTAAGTCCCATTTCTTCGTACTTGAAACCTTCCCACTGGTCGCCGCTTGCGGTAGCGCTACCGACGGAATCATCGGATTCTTCGTCGGCGGAATAGCTGGATTCGTCGCTGGCATCGCTGGACTCGTCATCGTCAAACTGAGCGAAGGCCATAGAGCCCGCTAACAGTATCATCGACACAACTTTCCACCACTTTGCCATTCTGACCTCTTAATTCCATTCCTTTTATGCCGGGGGAGGGAATCGAACCCTCACACTCTCGCGAGTACCGGATTTTGAGTCCGGCGCGTCTACCAATTTCACCACCCCGGCGAGGGTGTTAGCCCAAATATAGAACACTTTGGGGTGTTTTGTAAGGGAAATTCCCAAAAAATGCGTTTTTTTGCGAGGAAATCATTTTTTCTGGACCGCCTGGAAATCCATCTTCAGGGGGGCGAGTTTTTGGGCCCCGAAGTCAAGGGCTGCCTCTTTGGTCGGGAATTTTCCGGTCTGGACCAGGAACAGCGTGCGGGTTTCGCCGATTCGGGTCTCGATTCGGCTTTCGAGCCCCTGCTTTTGCATGTTTTCCGCCAAAAGCTTTGCGTTGGCCTCCACGCCGAAGGCCCCCAGCTGCAATGTCCAGTAGGGAGCACCGTCAGGAATCTTGGTTTCGGGTTTAGGAGCAGGCTTGGGGACAAGAGTTGGAGTAGGCTCGACCACGGGGGCAGGTGCGACCGGTTTTGCAGGTGTCGCTGCGGGTGTCGCAGGTGCTGCTGCGACGGGTTTGGGTTCGGGAGCTGCCGCTGGGGAGGCTTGCGCGGGCTTAGTTTGCGCGGGTTTAGCCTGTGCCGTCTTGTACAGGCTGGAATCCTTTACGGACTTGCACTTGGTGTCTAAATCCTGGTGCGGTGCGCGGGAAAGGACTGCGGAACAGACCTTCTGTAGCACTACCGCCTGCTCCGGTTTGGAATTGTCGATGGCCTGAATCAGGATTTCGGCGGCCCTGGCATTCTTTCCCATGTACAGCATGAACTGTGCCTTGGTGAGGAGCATTTCGGAATAGACCGGCTTTTCGGGAGAGGTGGTGTTGATGAGACTGTCCAGGCGGTGCCCCGCCACCTTGAAGAGTTTTGAGTTTCCGGTCTGCGAAAGGGCGAGGACATTCCACAGGTAGCATTCGGCACGCAGGGAATCCGGTTCCTTGGGACATGCAACCTCGTAGGCGTCTGCAGCTTCTTTCCAGTTGCCTGCAACGTAGGCCTTGTGTGCGTCTGCAAGGGTCGGGACGGTCGCTCTACCCTGCACCGCCGTCTGTGCAAACGCGCTTGCTGCAAAAGCAGAAAGCAATGCAAACGCAATCCCGCGAATATTCCAAAACTTCATACTCATCGCCTCGCACTTCTCACTACACATTTCACACTCCACACCTCACACCTCACACCTCACACCTCATACCTCAAAGCGCCGAAGGCGCGACCCCACACCCCACACCTCACACCTCAAAGCGCCGAAGGCGCGACCCCACACCTCACACCCCACACTTCACACCAGCGTCCCGCGGATTGTCCACCCGCGAATGTCGTCCAGCTTCACCTTCACGTAGTCGCCCGGCTTCACGATGCGGCCATCTTCGGGCTTGAACACCACCTTCTTGAAGTTGTCGGTGCGGCCTCGCAGTTCCGTCTCGTCGCGAGCGGAATTCTTTTCCACCAGCAGTTCCTCGGTGCGGCCGAGCATCATCTGGTTGCGCTTGAGCGTGATGGCGTTCTGCAGTTCCACCAGGCGCGTGTGGCGCTCCTGCTTTTCTTGCTCGGTGAGTGTTTCCGCTTCCTTGTACGATTCCGTGCCCTTGCGCGGGCTGTAGATGAACATAAAGGCGGAGTCGAACTGGCACGTTTCAAAAGCCTTGAGCGTCTGCTCGAAATCTTCTTCCGTTTCGCCCACGAATCCGCAAATTACGTCCGTCGAAATCCCGTAGAACGGGTCCTTGCTTCGCAGCTGCTCGATAATCGAAAGGTACTGCTCCATGTTGTGCTGGCGGCGCATCTTCTTGAGCATGGCATCGGAGCCGCTCTGGATAGGAATGTGCGCGTAGTGGCAAACCTTCGGGTTGTTCAGCAGCACGTCGATGAGCTCGTTCGTGTAGTGTCTCGGGTGCGGGCTCGTAAAGCGGATGCGGCGGATGCCCCCGATTTCAGAAACCTTCGTAAGCAGGTCCGCAAAGTTCCCGCCTTCCGTCTTGTAGGCGTTCACTGTCTGGCCAAGGAGCGTCACCTCGGTAATGCCCCTGTCGGCCGCCTTGCGCACTTCGGCAAGAACATCTTCCATGTCGCGGTACTTTTCCGGCCCGCGCAGGTATGGCACAATACAGTAGCTGCAACGCTTGTTGCATCCGCGCTGGATGGCGACGAAGGTGCTGAAGTCGTTCTGGAGTTTCGCGTATTCGCCCAGGTAGTTCTCGCTCTGGTCCTCGTCAATGAACATCTTGTGGTGCGTCTGGTGCAGCGAACTTTTGGCATCGCCCAGCAACAGCTCCGGAATTTTCTTGTACTGGTCCGGCCCCACGATGTAGCTCACGTTCGGGAGCCTCTTCAAAAGTTCCGGCCCGCGATTCTTCGCCATGCAACCGCATACCACGACTTTCACATCGGGATTCTTTTTGCGCAAGTACTTGAGCTTGCTGATGTTGACGATGGCGGTTTCCTCGGCCTTTTCTCGGACGCTGCAGGTGTTCACGATGATAAAGTCGGCATCTTCCTGGTTGCTCGTCTCAACGCAACCGCACATGTCGAGTTCCTGGGCGATCATCGCCGAGTCGTACTCGTTCATCTGGCAGCCGTATGTGGCCAAGTGGTATTTTTTCATGGGCGATAATTTAGAAAAAATATAGAAGGGGGAAGAGTCCCCCTCGCTTCTGCCACGGCACAGCCGTGTCTTCCGCTACCCTCTCGCCTAAGGGCTCCGCCCCTAAAACCCTGAGTGCACTTTTCCAACCCACATTTGAGTGTTTGGATGCACTTTTTCAACCCACTTTTGTGTACTTGAATACACTTTTTCAAGGGAGTTTATTGAAAAATGGCGATTTTAGTTAAAATTCGATAGTTGTGTTTCTTAAAACATTCTTGAAAAAGGGATGTTCCTGAGTCTAAAAAATTATACTATACTTAAAATATGGCGAAGTTTTTTTATCGGATTAGAAATTTCATGAATCATTATATTTGTTTTTTATTGTTATGCCTTAGCTTTGGACTGATCGGTTGTCTTGAACCAGAAGAGAGTTACTGCGATACGCACGAGTGTCTGCCTTCTACAGAAGTCCGTCATCGTCCAACATCGTTTGCCGTTGAATTGCATGCAGATGATTCATTACGCGTAGCGTGGCTTTATACGGTTGATTGCGCCTACCTACCCGACGAAGATGTTACGGAATTCAGCACCTTTTGTGTCGATAGTATCAAGTATGGTGACGACGAGGCGCTCCATCACCTGCCTCAAAAAAGTAAATATGAGGAACCGTCGGATTTAAAAGTTTATGTAAACGGATCCGTTTTAGATTACTATGCTGAGATACCTCTTGATACAGATGACCACCTGCGCTTTGCTCTTGTGGATCGAGAATACAAGGAAAAATCCTTCGATATAGACCTCTCTCCCTATGTTAATATATATGAACTCCATGGAGATTCCTTTATCTTTAACCTTCCTCCCAATACATCCTTGACCGCCTATAGTCATGATACCACATTTGATAAAGCTAAGTTACCGAAGGCTTTTGTTGTGGCTAAGGATGAAAGTTGTCTCTTTTATTCATTCACTCGAACGGATTCCGTATTCTATTGCTTTGATACATTAGGGCATTTCTATCCGATGGTGGATTCTAGCTTATGTCCAACGCATAATGTGGAACGAGGTATAATCAGTGAACCGGATGCTTACGTGATTCAAAAACCTTGCTATAAAATTGAGTGTGACCATGCAGAAGGCCGGTTAACACTTTCAAATCTGTATTCGCTTTCTCAATGGAAAGAGTCCGTGAAGGACTCTTTCCCACAAGAAGACAAGGGTATGTCCTACATGGACCTCTTGCGTCAAATTCGACACCCTTGGCATACGATAAACTATCTGGATAAGCAGGGCCCAGATGGTGAGGACGATTTCACCATTTACGTGGTCTATCGCGGATATGATGAGTAAGTAAAAAAGTGAAAAACGGGATGTGTTCCTTTAGTTAAACTTTTAGCAAATAAAAATGATTGAAAAAGTATGGCGAAGCTTTTCAGCAAATACCTTGGAAAGTTTGTCCTGATGGCCGCAGCGGCGATGTTTGTCGCCTGTGGCGATGATTCGAGCGGCTCCGGTCCAGAGAATACAGAAAGCAGCGCTGTTGAAGAGTCGAGTTCGTCTATAGAAGTCTCATCAAGCTGTGGAAACGGTGATTCCGGCACTGAGGCCGGAATGACATCATCAAGTAACGCCAACTCTTCCGTCGCAATCAAAGCAGACACCACAAAAATCACCTACGCGCTCAAGCCTTTTGACGGGCCGCTTTCTAATCCGCACAAGGGCTTTACGGTGCCGACGGGTGGCGCGTGGACGTTTGTTCCGGAATTCGAATACGGTCCTTACGGTTCCCTGAATAACAGGGCGTGGGACCTGGTTTCGTATGGTTCCGGTTACCAGCAGTGGAACAAGCTGAACCCGGCAAAGGGCGTTTACGACTGGACGGAACTGGAAAAACTGCTGAACGCACTTGCCGAGCACAATATGACTTACGCCTTGCGCGTGCTGCCGTACACGCCTTCGTTTATCAAGAGCGATTTCCCGCCCCAAGAAGAATATGACTGGACTCCGCCCTTTGTCTACGAGATGGGCGCGAAGAAAATCCAGATTGACTTGCGCGGGACGGAATTCCATGCGTATGCTCCCGTCTGGGATGACCCGATTTATTTGCAAGCGGCGAAGGAGTTTGCGAAGGCCCTGGCCGAAAAATATGATGGCGACCCGCGTATCGAATACATCGATGTCCGCACCTTTGGCGAATGGGGCGAATGGCATACCTCGCACATGTTGGGGAGCGTGATGCCCGCCGACTCGGTGCTGAAGGACATGCTGGACTATTATGCGTCCGTGTTCAAGAAGACCCAGCTGGTGCTGCCCTCCAACGGTTTTGGCGATGTCTATACGCATGCGCTCGACCTCGGCATTACCAAGCGCGACGACGGGTTCATTGGCATTCCCGGCAGGCCCGATACCTTGCTGCGGGCGTACAATGCGAACCTCCCGACCATTGCCGAGAACATCGCCGGTTACAGGACGATGCTGGCCAATGACGACCTGATTCCCGGAGGTAGCCAGAAGTGGACAGCGGAACGCTGGGTGGATGCGATTACTACGGCGCACTTGACCTACTACGTTCTGGATCAGGACAACGATTGCGGTTACTATTTCTACAAGGAAAACAAGGCGCTGGCCGATTCCATGAGCAAAGTCATCGGGTACAACTTTATCGTGACGCGTGCGGAACTTTTGACCGTCGCGACGCCCACTGCGGAAAACTCCACCGACACTGCCACGGGCAATGTTGCGACGAACACGCTGAACATCACCATCAAGAACACCGGCGTGGCGCCCTGTTTCTTCGATGTGTATCTAGTGGCGGAATTCGTGGACAATACGGGAGCGGCCATCGCGCAGATTGGTGAGACTGTTCGCATTCCGAAGGCTTCCTTCAAGGACGGCGCTTCGCAGGAATTCTCGTTCAGCGGCGATGTTCCGGCGGGCGAGGCAAATCTCGCAACCCAGTCCGGCGTAACGGTGGCGCTCTCCCTCTACGAGAGCGAAGATGCCTACAAGAGCGGCAAAAATCCCACCGTCCGTTTCGACAACGACGGCCTTCAAGGGAATAACAAGTTACTATTGAAATCCCGATAACGCACTCTTCAATGTCCCTTTTGTTAGCATTAATCTTCTTGGCGCTTTTCATAAGTGCGATTGTCCGCGGGCAGTTCTCTTACGGCAAGGCGGATTACAGCTTTCGCGAGCACCCAGTGCAGTTTGTAATCGTGCTGGTGTTCATTTTGGGCGTGTCGGCGCTTTGCTTTTACCGTTTCTTGGTGGAAATGGAATTCTTGCGGTAAATTTCTACATTTGGGCGCGCTATGCTCCAAAAGAAAACCCTCATCGTGTTTGACCTGGACGGCACGCTGTTCAATACCCTCGGCGACCTTGCCGTGGCGGTGAACTATGCGCTACGCCATTTCGGGCTTCCGGAACATGACGAACAGCGGGTGCGGACCTTTATCGGGAACGGTTCCATGAAGCTGATCGAGCGGAGCATGGGGGAGGCGGCCCTCCCGGAAAACATTGCCCGCACGGGCGTTACAGTCGAAATGGTCCACAAGGTCTATTCGGATTTTTACTGGGAACACTGCACCGAACGCACGCTCCCGAATCCAGGCGTTGTCGAATTCCTGCACAATACGACTGCCCGCGTGGCCATGCTCACCAACAAGCCGGAGCGCCCGACATTCAAGTTGCTGGAACATTTCCACCTTCGCGACCGTTTTGAATTCGTGCTCTGCGGCGACACCACGCCCGAACGCAAGCCCAGCCCCGCGGGTCTGTTGAAAATCATGGAATCCGCAGGGGTTTCTCCCGTCGAAACGGTCATGGTGGGTGATGACCAGCCCGACATTCTGGCCGCCCGCAATGCCGGAATCGACTGCATTACGCTGTTCTGCGGGTTTGGAAAGCCGGTGAACTTACTTCCGCTTGAACCTGAAAATGTGGTTCGCAGTTACGGGGATCTTTTCCGGTTGCTGGACCAGGTGGCCGGGTAGTTGTTTTTTTGTATATTGTAATTATGAATTTAAGAACACTTGCTTTTGCGACGTCTCTCGTTATTGCGGGATCCGCCTTTGCCGACGACAACATCCGCTTTGTTCCCGAACCTTACCCCATTGGCCAGGCTGACCAGGGGGAGGTAAAGCATGTGGTGCTCAAGGGCGCCAATGTCTCCGGAAAAGAAATCAACCTGGAAAGTGTCATGGGCCAGGGAGTTGGCATGTCTAACTTCAAGTTCCCCAAGAAGATAGCCAAGGGTGCTGCGGTTGCCATCGAGTTCGACATGGATTTTGCGGGCATGGATGGCCAGATCAACCCGGTGGTGGTGATGGTCGGCACCGACGGTACACCCTATACGGCAACCCTGGACGGTTTCGTGAAGGCCCCCATCTTCTTTGGCGAAAAGCTTTTTGATACGGGATTCTACGCCAAGGGCGAAAAGCGGTCATGGACGTTCTACGTGTGGGAGACCGACAAGAAGGAACGGCCGGACCTGGCTCTGGACTCCGCCGCCCTGCGGGAATTTTCCATGACGTCCAAGCCCGTGATGCTGAACGTGGACAAGCTGGACCAGATCAAGGAAGGGGGCAAGGTCCCGGGCCTCAAGGTGACTCTTACCACAAAGGGACTTTTGCGTGAAGGTCTGGAGCTAAAGCAGAGGAGCATCCGCAAGATTGTGGGCTTCAAGAGTAAAAAGCACCCCAAGGCCACCCCTGAGGTGCTGATTGTGGGCTACTGGAAGGAGTAGTCTGGCCTAAAAAGCGCGAAAAATTCTGTTTTTTCGCAATTTCGCCTTGAAAAAAGGGGAGACTTTAACTAACTTTGGTGCACTCGTAAGAGTCTCGGGATGTAGCTCAGCCTGGTAGAGCGCTTGAATGGGGTTCAAGAGGTCGCTGATTCGAATTCAGTCATCCCGATAAAAAGGCCCGCTTTTGTAGCGGGTCTTTTCTATTTTGTTGAAAAGGCGTTTTTAGGTAGGACGCTGCGGAATGTTTAAGGAGCAAGTTTAAGGAGTAGGGTGGCAAAACGCATACCAAAGACTGAGGCCCCTCTGGAGGTTGGCCGCAAGCGGAAGTCCCAGGAACTGGAACTTTTTTGCGAGGTCTATATCCCGCTGGCCCCGTCGGTGTATACCTACGGCGTTCCCGAAGGCGCAAAAGTTGAACGGGGAAGCGTGGTCTGGGTGCAGTTTGCCACCCGCAAGAACCCCCTGCTGGCCCTGGTTTCCCGTGTGAGCCGTGAACGGCCCGCCTTTGACGTGCGGTGCGCCTACCCCCATGCTTCGGGCTATGTCTTTAACGAGCGGTACATGGACGCCCTGGAATGGGTGGCACGCTACTATATAAGTACTCCCATGAAGGCCCTGGACGTGTTCTGGCCATCGGATTTCGGGAAGTATCTGGACGCTGTCGCTGCCGAAGCTGGCACGGAAGTTGCGGCTTCGGGTACGAATGGTGTTGCCTCGGGTGCGAACGGCGCCGATGTTGGCACGGAAGTTGCACCGGTTGGTACGGGTGAAACTTTGGCTGGTTTGGAAGGTGTCGCACCCCTGACAGACGAGCAGCAGGTGGCGTTAAACGCTTTGGTGGCCCGCCTAGAAGGGAACGGTTTTCGTGGGGCGCTTTTGCACGGGGTCACCGGCAGCGGCAAGACCCGTGTCTATCAGGAACTGGCCCGCGTGGCTCTCAGCCGGGGGCTCAAGGTCTTGATTCTCGTGCCCGAAATAGGCCTAACGCCCCAGACGGCGGGGCGGTTCGAGAGTTTTCTAGGCGTGCCCGTGCAGGTGCTGCATTCCGCCCTTTCGGCCCCCAAGAAGCGCTCTGCCTATGTGTCCGTGCTGAAGGGGGAGGCCCGTGTGGTTCTCGGGACCCGGAGCGCCATCCTTGCGCCTTTCGATTTTGACGTGGTGGTTCTGGACGAGGAGCACGACAGTTCCTTCAAGCAGCAGGACCCGGCTCCCCGCTATCACACGCGGGAACTGGCCTTTCACTTGGCCCACAAGTACGGGGCCCTGGTGGTGCTCGGGTCTGCCACGCCCGCTTTGGAAACTTTTTATAACGCAAACCAGGGTCACCTGGAGCTGTTTTCCCTGAAAAAGCGGGCCACGGCGGCGCCCCTGCCCGATGTAAAGATTATTGACATGGGTGAGGTTCGGCAGCAGAAGGGCATCCTCATGTCGCCGGAGTTGCGGGAGGCCCTGACGGAATGCGTTACGGCTGGGGAGCAGGCCATTGTGCTTATGAACCGCCGGGGTTATTCCAAGATTCGGGTGTGCAGCAGCTGCGGCGAGACGCTCTACTGCAAGCATTGCCATGTGCCCCTGGTTTACCACCGGCAGTACCGCGGGCTCTTGTGCCACTACTGCAACAGCATCTATCCGGAAAACACTTGCTGTCATTCCTGCGGGGCGGAGACCTACGAATACGTGGGTGGCGCCATCGAAAAGCTGGAAGAAGAAATTGTGCAGTGGATTCCGGGGGCGAACGTGGTCCGCATGGACCGGGACACCACCCAAAACGTAGGTTCCGTAGAAAAGATTCTGGAGTCTTTCAGGAACCGGGAACACAACATTCTGCTGGGTACCCAGATGGTGGCCAAGGGCCACGATTTTCCGGGAGTGCGTCTTGTTGGGATCGTCGGGGCCGACAGCGGACTTGGCATTCCCGACTTTCGCGGGACGGAGCGGCTGTTCCAGCTGTTGAGCCAGACGGCAGGCCGTGCAGGCCGCGCCCAGGGGGGCGGCCGCGTCTTGATTCAGACCATGAATCCTGCGGAACCCATAATGCAGTTCGCCCTGAACCACGACTATGCGGGTTTTGCCCGGAGTGAACTTTTGAACCGGAAGGCGGCGCTCTATCCGCCCTTCTGCAAGCTGGTGTCCGTCTCTGTCGGGAGTCGTGACGAATCGGCCCTGAACGGGGCTCTGTCAAGGCTTGAGGCCCTGTGCAAAAAGGAAAAGTCCCTGATGGTGCTTGGGCCTGTGGAGGCCTTTGTGCCTGTGGTGCAGAACGTGCACTGGAGCAGGCTCTACCTGAAAACCCAGGACCTGAACGCTGTGCGCAGCGTGCTCGGGCCTGTGGTGAACAACCCCAAGGCTTTTGCCCCCGGGGTAGATGTGAAGGTGGAAATAGAGTAGTTATTCTTCTACAACCAGGTCCATGGCCCGTCGGAGCATTCCGGCGGCGTCTTTTGTTTTGGGGGCTTCCTGGCTCAAAAGCTGACGGAACTTGCGGGCGCCGGGGAGTCCGGTGAACAGTCCGTAGAGGTGGCGGGTGAGGATGGTGGCAGGCGTCCCTTTGGAAAATTCCTTTTCAACATAGGGCAGGTAGGCTTCGAGAACCGCCTTGCGGGAGGTGACTGGCGACGATGCGCTGCCAAAAATCCGTTCGTCGGCATCCCGCAGGAACCAAGGATTCTCGTAGGCTTCGCGTCCCACCATCACGCCGTCCAGGTCTTTCAGCTGTTCTTCTACCTGGTCCAGGGTCTTGATGCCGCCGTTGATAGAAATGTTCAAGTGGGGCAATTCGGCTTTCAGATTGTGGACAAATTCATATTTCAACGGCGGAACTTCCCGGTTCTCCTTGGGACTGAGCCCCTTGAGCCAGGCCTTTCGGGCGTGTATAATGAAAATGCGGCAGCCTGCGTCGGCGATGGTCCCGACAAAGTCCCGGAAAAATTCCCAGCTGTCGAATTCATCGACGCCGATGCGGCACTTGATGGAAACGGGAATAGAGACGGCGTCTTGCATGGCCTTGAAACAGTCCGCCACCAGGTTCTTGTCCTTCATGAGGCAGGCGCCGAAGTTCCCGTTTTGCACCCGGTCCGAAGGGCATCCGCAGTTCAGGTTCACTTCGCCAAAGCCTGCGCGTTCCACCATCTTGCTTGCCGCTGCAAGCTCTGCGGGGTCGCTTCCGCCCAGCTGCAGCACCGCGGGCATTTCGCAGTCTTCGTGGCCCAGGAACAGTTCCGGGTCCTTGCAGTGCAAAAGTCCTGTAGATACCACCATCTCGCTGTAGAGCAGGATGTTCTTGGAAATCAACCGCAAAAAATACCGCTCGTGACGGTCGGTGCAGTCCAGCATGGGGGCGATAGAAAGCCGTCGGTTGAAATCCAGGTCCATGGGGGGAAAGATAGTAATTAGGGGATAGGATCTAGAGGCTAGGATCTAGGGGTTAGGGGATAGGATTTAGGGGCTAGGATCTAGAGGCTAGGGGTTTGAGGTCGCTTCGCTTTGAGGAGTGAGGTCGGGCCTGCGGCCCTTTGAGGTATGAGATGCGAGTGACTAGTGCCTCACAACCCACAACTCATAACTCATAACTCATAACTCACAGCTCATTTCGCCCGCCAAACACTAGCCATTTTTCTATAATGCTCACCATGAGCCTGATTAAAAACATTGTCGTAGCGGGCGGGACCCACGGAAACGAGCGGACAGGTGTCCGGCTGGTGGAAAAGTGGATGGAACACCCCGAATGCTACAGCTCCTGTTGCCCAAGCGCCAAGGTGGAACTGGTGCTTTCGAACCCGGAGGCGGTTCGGCTGAACAGGCGGTATCGCGACCACGATTTGAACAGGGCTTTTTCGCAGGTGTGCCTGGACATGGGCGCTGAACCTGAGGAATACGAGTTCCGCCGTGCCCGGGAACTGAACCGCATCTACGGCCCCAAGGGAACAGGCACAAAGACAGACCTGTTGCTGGACGTGCATAATACGGGGGCGAACATGGGGCTGTGCCTGATCCTTTCGGCACGGGACCCCTTCACCATGAAAGCCTCCGCCGTGCTGACCCAGGAATTCAAGGACGCCTGGATTTATTACCAGCCCGAAGAACGGAGCATGTCGCCCTATTTCGGGACGGTGGCCAATGCCGACGTGTGCATCGAGATTGGCCCCCAGCAGCACGGCACCCTGGATGCCCGCCTGTTCGAGGAATCGGAAAGTCTTGTGAGGCGTTACCTGGAACTTGCGGAGGATTGGAACCGTGGGGAACTCCAGAAGCGTGCTCCCATCCAGGTGGAAGTGTTTACGCAGTTGCGCGACCTCGGTTACCCGAAGGCGTGGGCGGGAGCCCCCATCGAAGCCATGATCCATCCCGACTTACTTGGGCGGGATTTCTGCGAACTGAAGAAGGGCGACAAGTTGTTCCGCACCTTCGACGGCAAGGACATTCTGTACCAGGGCGAGGCTGACGGACGCGAGAGCGTGTGGCCCATCTTTATCAACGAACCCGCCTACTACGAGAAGGACATCGCCATGAGCCTTACGGTTAGAACAGAGGAAATGTGGTAACGTGTCATCCTGAGCGGAGAGGCGAAGCCTCGAAGTCGAAGGATCTAGGAATAAATGTTTGATGTGGAATGTGAGGTGTGAAGTGGAATTTGATATGAACAACGTGCCCAGTGCAGAACTTTCCATGGTTCCGGGGGAAGAACGTCTGAAAAATTTCATGGAACTGGTCCAGGCCGAAAAGACCAAGCCCTGGGAGTCCCGTCTTCAGGACATTCTGGATTCCTTCGAGGACTTTTTGACCCTGCGTCCGGAACCGCCCCAGTCCTGGCTGGACAACTACGCCGCCAGCGGCAAGAAGTTCGACTACCACCAGGTGGTGCTGCCCCAGGATTTTCAGGACCCCTACGAAGACGACCTGGGGAACATACGCAGGCTCCGTGGCGAATTCGAGCGCGTTCCCAGCACTATGGCCCTGGAGCACGAACTGATTAGCCGCAATTACTTTATCTACGAGAACGGACACGCCGACCCCATCGCAGCCCCACGCCCCATGCTCATGCTAGAAAGCAAGGACCGGGACGACGACCAGGAAGAGGAAGAAGGGGATATCACCTGGGACTGCTGTATTTCCATTTTCCCCGACGGAAGCTACACTTCTTACAACCTGGACCACGATGACGAAGAGGTCTTGGGGGAGGATTTCAAGGCCGTTTTCGAAAAACACATCGAAACTCTGTCCAAAATGCAACTGGTGATTCCCGTAGAAGGCCGGGATTATGGTATATTGAGGAGTGATGCGTAGGCTTTTGACAAAGGTAATGCTCGGAATGTCCCTGCTTTGCAGCGGGGCCTTTGCAGCCTTTATCCAGAGCCCCATACCGCCCAGCACCCAGCAGAACTTTGTCAGGGATACCGACGGTGACGGCCGCATGGACCAGATGGAAATCCGTTTCCTGGGAAACTTGACCAAGGAATACGTGTCCTCCATGCTGGATAGCCTCACCTTCGAATGGATTGATTCTTCGGGAGCGGCCAAGCACTACACCGTGGCTGCAAGCAAGTTCCAGCTGAACCCGGCCAACAAGCGCAGCCTCATAGTTGACCTGAAATCGATGCAGAAAAGTTTCCGCCTGCTGACGGCCCTTTCTACCATGGAGTTTTCTGCTGCCATCTACGGTTCGGCGCTTTTGTACCTGCGGGACGGTTCCATGTATCCCGTGGCCCTGAAAGACGCCATGGCGCCTGCCATCATGTCGGCCTACCTGAGAAACATGCGGGGCAAGTCCAACGATTCCCTGACGGTGCTGTTTTCGGAAACTGTCCGAACGGTTCCCGGCTGCCCGGCCCTGCTGGAATACAAGAGCGCAAAAGACGGCAAGGTCCGCAAACTCAAGACAGACGAAATCCGCTGGAATTTCTGGATGAATTCCGCCGTGTTCGTTCTGGACAAGAAGGCCTCTGCCGATGCGCTGAATTTCCGGGATTCCTTGCGGCTGGTGAACGGCTGCGTCGAAGATACCAGCGGGAATGCGGTTTCGAAGGTTTCCCAGTTCTCGTCGTTGACAGGCTATTCTCCTTTCGAGGTGGTGGTGCCCTCCATGGCGGTGGACAGCGCCTCTAGGCATGGCGCAGGTGCCGAAGGCGCGGGCCTCCCGATTTTCCAGTTGAACTTCCAGCCTCTGCCTGTAGAATCCGCACGGGATACGGCCTGGGGCGTCTATATGGACGTGCTGGGCGAAGAATTTGAGAACGCCCTCCGCGAAATCTTGAAGATGGACGAAAAGACTCCTGTTAGTTTGTCAAAACTGAAGGTCCGCTTTGACATCCGCATCTACACGAACCTGGGCGCCTATGTGGTGGGAACTCGCGCTGACATCGCCGGAAACGACGAGCGCCTTGGCGGCAAACCCACGCAGCTCTCCCTCCGCTGGAACTTTATGGACAGTCACGGCCGCCGTGTTTCTACGGGCGTCTATATCGCAAACGTGACCGCCCTGGTGGAATACGACGGCAAGGCCGTGTTCCGGAACGGAACGGATGCCACGGCATCCTACGTGTTCGGGGTGGTCCGCCGCTAGGGCCTGCTTTTCCCATGGACTTGGAAGAGACGAAAATCTATAAAGGGTACCAATCCTTTATAGAACCGTATTTGCCTGAATTTGGTTCAGGATTGCGACTTGGGTCTAGACCGGAGTTGAGGTCTGAACCGTGCCAAGTTACTTTGTCTGAAATCCTGGACGGCTATGACGCCTTCTGTTTCGATGGCTACGGAACACTATACAACCGCGGGGACTTTGTTTACCCCGGTGCCATGGAGTGGTACCAAGCTTTGCGGGCGGCGGGCAAGCACTTGCGACTGGTGACCAACGCGGCCTCCAACACCGACGAGTTCCTGGCGGCAGACGCCGGGGCCCGGGGCTTTGATTTTACGGCGGAAGAGACTATTTCCTCGGGCAGCTTGCTTGCGGACCTGTCTCGGGGTGAGCCCGTGGGTGTTTTTGATTTAGTGGGGTTTTCTGGGCAGAAACGCGGGCCGGCTGATGGTCTGAAAATCGGTGAGCCTCTGGAACGGACTGTCTGCGAAGTTTATTACATCGGTCGGGACACCGGCGTGAACGTGCTTGCCCAGGCGGGAATGGCTGCCGCCGAAAATCCGGTGGACCCGGTGGTGGCGGTATCGTCTTACACGGCTACGGAGGAAATGTTTCGGCATGCGGTAGAAATCTTGCGCCGCCCAGGCGGCTTGCTGCTGGTGCTGAATCCCGACGCCTGGGCGCCCAAGATAGACGGCAGCCGGAGCGCCGTGTCCGGCACACTGGCGGAACGCCTGCGGGTAGCCTCCGGCTGTAGGACTTGTTATTTGGGAAAGCCCTTTCCGGCTATCTGGGAAAAGGTCCGTCGGTCGCTCCCCAAAGGCTCGCGGGTGCTGATGATCGGCGATACCATCGGGACGGATGTTTACGGAGCAAAGATTGCAGGCTTTGACGCTGCCCTGGTGGTAGGTCGCAACGTTCCCGAAGAAAGTCTTGCCGCAGATGAGGCCGCCCTAGGTGTGCGGCCGGATTACTACTTGGTGCCGGGCTGAGGATTGCTTGTAGAGTCTTGAGAGGTCGAATCCGATGCCGGAGTGGAGGGCTCTACGGCTGGTGTGATAGGTGCCGAGCCTTCCGCTTTCTTGTCTGCCACAATCACATAGAGGGTGTCGTGGACGACGTCGTGAACGACTACAGTATCCCGCACAAAGACGGTATCGGTCTTGCAGGTTGGAGCTGCGCCTTGCGGTGCCGCCGCTGAACTGGACGGTTGTGGCGGGTTCTTCCGGATTTGTTCTTCAAGGGCGGCCCGTTCGGCTTTGAGGGCATCCAGTTCTTTCTTGATGTTGGCTTTGTTGTTCGGCCTGCGTTCCCGGGAGTATTTGCCTTCTAGGGTGTTGATCCTCTTGTCCAGCTCCCGGAGCTTGTCGTATTCGGGGCCTTCGCCCTCGACGGTGGGCATGGGGGAGAAAAAGTCCTTGAACTTTTGCCACAGGGATTTTTCTTCGGCATGAGAAAGGGAGGCAAGCCCGAGGGCGAGTAGGGTTGCGGGCAAAACGGCCCGTGTAAAGCGGGAAATAACCATGCCTCAATGATAGAAAAAATATCTTTGGCGGGGCGAATCCCTTTACAGGGTTCGTTTTTTTATTAAATTTGGAAAACTCTCGCGGGAGTAGCTCAGTTGGTAGAGCGCGACCTTCCCAAGGTCGATGTCGAGGGTTCGAACCCCTTTTCCCGCTCGAAAAACAAGACGAGCCCTTTTGGGCTCGCCTTGTTTTTTGTAGAGGAAAGTTAGAAGGGGTGAGAACCCTCGAAGAGGGTTCGGCAGTAGCGAACAAGGCGAGAGTCTGCTTTCTTCTTGATTGAACCTTTCAATTAACAAATCTTTCCCTCGATGTGTATCTTCCCTCGAGAACAGATTCATTTCATTCGACTGCTCTCTCGGGAAGCACACATCTCGGTCAAAAAACAAGCGGTGGCTCCGGATTACGAATTTTTTTGCAGGTGAGAAAATTTACTACAGGTCCGAGCAGTTACAACAGGCGGAAACTCTTGTGACTGTTAGTCCCTGCGAGTTTCCCCCGAGAAGTCATCCCCGCATCCTTCCTTGTCATCCTCGCGATCCCTCTTGTCATCCCCGCGAAGGCGGGGATCTCCTTGCCCTTCCCATTGTCACCCCGGCCTAAGGTTGGTGAGCCTGCCGAACTACGACCGGGCATATCCTTTAACAAATCTTTCCCTCGATGTGTGTTCTCTCGCTCGCAGATTCACTTCGTTCGACTGCTCTTTCGGGAAGCACACATCTCGGTCAAAAAAAAGCGTTGGCTTTGGCATACAAGTGCTTTTTCGGGTAAGAATATTTACTACAGGTCCGACCCGTTACTGCCGGCGGAAACTCTTGTGACTGTTAGTCCCTGCGAGTTTCCTTGAAAAGCATAGCAATCTCTTTACCTAATAACTTAGTTTCGGCTATCTTGTGTTTTTTTTTTGTACAAAACATTCCATTGGACGGATATGAATGTATATTATGCATATTAGTTTGTAACGGATGTTTTATGAAAAGACTAGCATTGATAATCTGCGTCGTAATGTTCTTGGGTACGGTAGGGGCATTTGCCGCTCCGAAGAAGGGAACAATGAAAGATTCTCGTGATGGCAAGGCATACAAGACTGTGCAAATAGGCAAGTCAGACTTGGATGGCGGAGAATCTGAATTACAAGACGAAGGACAGCTACTGCTACGACAACAAGAAACCCAACTGCGCTAAATACGGTCGATTATACACCTGGAAAACGGCGCAGGAGGCGTGCCCTGTAGGTTGGCACCTGCCAAGCAGGGGTGAATTTGAGATGTTGATTAAGGCCGTGGGTGGGACTATGGATAAGCAAGAAAAAAGGTACTGGGCTAATGCGGGTAAGAGTCTGAAGTCTACGAGCAGTTGGAATGAAAGTGATTATGGTGATGGCGATGGTAATGGTGATGATGCCTTCGGGTTCTCGGCGGTTCCTGCCGGCTACGTGTGCTGTGGTGGGATTTACGACGCCGAGGGCAGCATTACGGAATTCTGGAGTTCTACAGAGGGCCGTAGCGGCAACGCGTACGGCATGCGCTTGAGCTCCAGCGACTACGGAGCGCGCCTGGAGGACGGTGATAATAGATTTGGGCACTCTGTCCGTTGCATTAAGAACTAAATTTTCCCAATAAAGCAGTTCAGCGAGATGCCGCCGTGGCTGGTCTTGATGACCTTTGTGCTTGGCAAGCCCAAGGCGGCACAGTTCTTTAGAAGGTTGTCGGTGCAGGTGCCCTTGGGCGCAAGGATGGCAACGACCAAAGGGCGCCCAATTCCCTGTGCAAGTTCTGAAAGTTTCTTACCTATGCGGCCGTAGAGTGCTGGGGCATTTGTGTCCAGGCGCTTTCCGTAGGGCGGGTTCAGCACGATGATCACTCTGGCGTTTCTGCTGCCGTTTGAGGTATCGTGCCCGATGTTTGAAATTTCTTCGGGCGTGTAGCTGAAAAAGTCTTTCTGCTGCGGTGCGATGGAAGTCGGCTCGATTTTTGCGAGGGGACTGCACTCTACGTTATGCCTGATGATTTCGACGGCTTTGTCGGAGATGTCGCTGGTGAGAATTTTGTGAATCGGGCTTGTGATTGCCACCACCACGCTTCGCTCGTGGCAGGCTCTGACTTCGTTCCCTCGCAATGACAAATTGGAAACTCCGTTCTTTCGCAATGCTGAATTGACAATATAGTTCCACGAAGCCTCTTTGAAGGCGGGCTGGTGCTTGAGGGCAAAATCCCGACACTTTCCGGGAATAATTCCGCTTGCCATGTAGGCGGCTTCCAGGCTGAAGGTACCGCTGCCTGCCATGGGGTCGATAAGAGTGGTGAGGTCGCCCGACATGTCGGGCTTTGAGGTATGAGGTCGGGCTTCGCCCTTTGAGCAATGGATTGCCTCGAAGAGCATGGCGGCGGCGATGGTTTCCTTGAGGGGGGCGTCGTTGACAAAACGCTGGTGGCCCCGCTTGTAGAGTTCTTCTCCGGCAAGGTCCAGGGAGACTGTGCATCGGTCGTCGATGAGAGTGACGAATATGTTTTGCGATGATGGCTTGTCTTGCGGTGGGGCGTTGCGGGGTGTCCCCGCAGAGGGGGTAGAGAGCGACGCAGTGCGAACGAGGGGGAGGCTTCCCCCTTTGAAGACATTGTAAAATCGTTCCGCTACGGCGTCGCTGTGGTAGAGCCTGGAGTGCTTGCAGGTGACGTGAATGTGCAACGAGTTACTAGTTACTAGTTCTGAGATACTAGGATTATTTCTTTCGTCTTTCGTCTGTAGCGAGCTTGCGAGCGTTCTCTCGTCTAAATAAAGCTCCCAGGGGATTTCGGCGGCTTTTTTTTCTAGCTCGCGGAAGTTTTCGGCCATGAAGGAGGCTATGTCCATGAGCACTCGGTTGGCGATGCGGCTGTGGGCTACGGCTTTCCAGGCTTCGGTCAGTTTGGCTTCGAAGGAGACTTTACCGTCGGCGGTTTCGAAGGAGTCGTCTTTGGCGGCGACCCCGATTTGTCGCAGTTCTTGGACCAGGGTCGCCTCGAATCCCAGCGGCACGACAGCGGTGAAACGGTGGAGTTTCCCGTGGACTTGCCGCTTGATGCGCTTTTCGAGGTTTTCCTGCATTTTGGACTGTGCGGAATTTACTTGAACTTGACGGCGGTGCCGTAGACGATGATTTCGGCGGAGCCCGCCATGACGGAGGCGGTGGCGAAACGAACGTTTATGATGGCGTCAGCCCCGATGCCCCGGGCCTGCTTTTCCATGCGCTCGATGGCGATGTTGCGGGCGTCGTTGAGCATCTCGGTGTAGCCTGCGATTTCGCCGCCTATGATGGTCTTGAGGCCGGCGAAGACGTCGCGGACCACGTTCTTGCTGAAGACAACGCTGCCGCGTACCAACTGGAGGGTCTCGAATTCCTTGCCGGAGATAAAGTCCGTATTGTAAAGCTGCATGGAGGCCTCCTTTTTTCTTGCCTACGGCAACAATATATAAATCGGCGGCTTCAGGACGGCATATGGGCGGCAGAAAAGCTCGTTTTCGGAGTGGTGTACCTATAAAAGTGCTTTTGGGTGCGCTTTTATATGCCTTTTGTTAATTTGTTTGTAATTTATTTAGAGGGTTGGATCTCAAAAATACATATAAATCTTATTAAATAGAATGTTTTATATGTACTTTTGTTAATTTGTGTGTAACATTTTTGCGTTCTTGAAGGGGTGAGGGGCATATAAAAAGCCCTTTGGGGTCTGTTTTATAGGTACGCACCCTCTAAAAGAACCTCTTGAAAAAGGAAATTGGCCTGAAAAGCGCCGTCACCAGCAGGGAAATGGCAAAAACGGCCGCCGCCACGATGGGGACCACGACGATGGGGTGTGGCGTGAGGAGCGACAGCTCGAGTCCGTAGAAAAGCTTGATGAAAAGCGGGTGGATCAGGTACACGCCCAGCATGCAGGCCGAAACGAAGGTGAGGCGGCGGTTTGTGGTCAGCACGCCCCGGTACCGTTCACAGAAAAAGCAGAAAATGGCGGCGGCGATTAGGAAGGTAGTTGGCTGGAAATTGCCCAGAAAATATTCGTTGGGCTTGGAGCGGTCGATAGAAAAGTAGGTGGAGGAGACGAAGGCGAATGCCCAGGAGGCAATGGCCGAGAGGTACAGGATTTTTCGGGCCAGGGGTTTCAGGCCGTAGTGGGAAATGTAGAATCCGGTGAGGTAGAAGCCCGCGAAGGTGGTGCATCCCTGGATGCGGATGTTCTTGTAGAGCGTAAAGTCGGCGAGGCGTTCCAGCAGGTGGTTCACCATGGGGAGCACCAGCCCAAAGCAGAAAAAGATGCCGATGACGTAGAGGACCATCCGGTGGCTTGCGTGTTCGGTAAAGACCCGCATGGGGGGCGTCAGAATATAGAGCCCCGCGATGGTGTAGAGAAACCACAGGTGGGTGGGCGGCTTGGTAAAAAGCAGGAAGGGCGTGGCGAAGATGTCCTTGAAAGATCCGCCGGCGACGAGGGTGTTGACCGTTCCGTAGACGACGACCCAGAACACCAGCAAAAGCAGAATGCGGGTGAGGTTCTTGCCGAGGATTTTTTCCGGCGGGTGGGCGTATCGGGGCGAAAGCATGAACGCCCCACTGATCATGATGAACACGCCCACGCCGAAGCGGGCGATGCTGTTGTAAAAGTTCAGGGTAATCCACTCGTCGGTACGCACGGGAATGTTGTACCAGGCAGAAGTGACAGTATGCTGGAACACCACGGAAAACGCCGCGATGATTCTAAGGACTTCGGCGTAGAGTTCCCTAGGCTTTACGGGAGTCGTTTCCATGCCATTTAGAGCGTCGCCTGGAACTGGTGGAACTTTTCCAGCAGCTCGGCGTAGGTCTTGGTGGCCTCCAGCTGCGGGAACTGGGCCACGATGGAGTCCGGCGCGCAGAAGAAGCAGCCCTTGTCGGCCTGCAGGAGCATGCCCGTGTCGTTGAAGGAATCTCCCGAGGCGAACACCTTGAAGTTCAGGTCCTGCAGGTGCTTTACCACCTTGGTCTTCTGGTCGGTAAGGCGCAGGTGGTAGCCCACGATGCGGTCGTTTTGTACTTCCAGGTTATGGCAGAAGATGGTGGGGAAGGCGAGGTTCTTCATGATGGGGTAGGCGAATTCCTGGAAAGTGTCCGAAAGGATAATCACCTGGGTCTCGTCCCGGAGCTGGTCCATGAAGGCGCGGGCGCCGTCCAGCAGGCCAAGGTTTGCAATGACGTTCTGGATGTCCGAAAGCTTGATGCCTTCGCGGTCGAGAATCTTGATGCGGCCCTTCATGAGCTCGTCGTAATTGGGAATGTCGCGGGTGGTCAGGCGCAGGTCAGCGACGCCCGTCTTTTCGGCGACGGCAATCCAGATTTCGGGGGCGAGGACTCCTTCCAGGTCCAGGGTAACGACACATTGCTTGGTGAACATAGGGCTTAGGGGTTAGGATTTAGGGTCTAGGGGTTAGGGGTTATGAGTATCGAGTCGATGCTACGCATCTCTGAGTATTGAGTTTTATTATTCGCGCCCTTGGCGCCAATCTATACACTGAAAACTCATAACTGACAACTCATCACTTTTTCCTCTCGTTTATAATTTCTCTCAGGTCTGCAATCGTAATTTGGTACGGGGTGCGGCAGAAATCGCAGATGACTTCCAGGTCCTTGCCTTCGGATTCCAGGTCCAGCAGGTCCTGGAGAGGGAGCGTTGCAAGCGTTGCCACCGTGCGTTCGTGGCTGCAGGGGCAGTAGGCCCTGGGGTCGATTTCTTTCACGATGTCGATTTCGTAAGGCCCGCGAAGCTGGTCCAGGAGTTCGTCCAGGTCAAAACCCTCGGGGGTGTTCATGTCGCAGAACTTGGGCAGGTTCTGCACGATGACCTCTATCAGGTTGATGTCCTTGTCTTCCAGGTCCGGGAACGCCTCGATGTAGAAACCCGCGGCGTAGTCCAGCTTGCTCGGGTCCTGGGCGTTAAAAGCGGCCTCGATGCCCACGGCGGAGCGAATCTGTTCCGACTGCAAGAGGTAGGTGGCTAGGTTCTGTCCCATGGATACCGACGGAGCCTCGATGATGCTCTCGTGGACCCGCTTGCCCTGCTCGTTCAGCTTGACCACGCGGACGCTTTGCGGAATGAGGACGGGCTCGTTACCGCCCACGGCGGCAAGTTCCGGCTGCGGGATCATGGCACGCACCAGGCCCTGGGGCGTCGTGTCCGACTGCACCAGCGTGATTTCGCCGCCAAAACGGGTGGTCAGCGACACGGTTCCCGGAAACTTCAGCGAGGCACTCAAAAAAATGCTTGCGATGGAGTTTTCGGCCAAAAGCTTCAGGGCGAAACCCTGTGCGTTGTGCTTCTTGCCGATTTCGTTCATCGTCGCGGTCAAATCAACGACAATCAGGCGGAAGGGCGTTCTCTTGCCCGTGGCGCGGATAATGCGGTCCTTGAAATTCATGGCACAAAGATAGAATAGTGGTTGGTGGTTAGTGGCTAGTGGTTAGGGACGAGGGAGGGAAAAAGCCCTTGGATAGGTGGGGGGAGGTCTCCCCCTCGCTTTCCTTCGTCAGTCACAGGAACCAAGGTCCCTGAGCCTGTCGAAGGGCCGCTACCCCCTCTAACGGGGCTCAGTCGCCGCCCCGTAACGCCCGGCTTTACTTTTATTATATTCTTGCGAAAACGAGGCTCAATATGAAGATTTTATTCCTGATGGCCGATGGTTTCGAGGAAACCGAATTCGTCACACCTTTCGACTACCTGCAGCGGGCAGGTTTTGAGGTCGCTCTTGCAACCGTTTCCGGCAAGGCCGAAGTGATTGGGTCCCACGGCCTTAAAATCCAGACGGACTTTGCACTTTCGGGTGCCGATACCGCAAAGTTTGGCGCCGTCCTTTTGCCCGGTGGCGGCCCCGGCGTCAGGAACCTGAAGGCCTCCGCCGATGTGGAGAAGGTCATCTGCGATTTCAACGATCAGGACAAGTGGATTTTCGCCATCTGCGCCGCTCCTTTGGTACTGAGCAAGGCGGGAATCCTGGTGGATAGAACCGTTACTTGTTTCCCGGGCTGCGAAGTGGAGTTGGTCTGCAACAAGTTTGTGGAAGACCGCGTAGTGGTGGACGGCAATATTGTCACCAGTCGCGGCGCAGGCTCCGCCGAAGAATTCGCTTTCGAATGTATCGCCCAGCTGGGTGGCCGCGACCTTGCAGAAAAAATCCGCAAGCAGGTGGTAGCGAGGTAAATGCGGGCCACAAAGTGAAAGTAATGAGTTGTGAGTTATGAGTTGTGAGTTGTGAGTTGTGAGGTGTGAGGTGTGAGTTGCGGATTGCGAGGCACTAGCCACTCGCGTCTCATACCTCAAAGGGCCGCAGGCCCGACCTCACTCCTCAAAGCGAAGCGACCTCAAACCCCTAACCCCTAAATCCTAGCCCCTAAATCCTAACTACTTCTCGATAATCGCCGAGGCCACGATGCCGTCGCCGGCGTAGAGCACCATGATTTGCCCGGGTGTAGCGGCGAATTGCGGCGTGTCGAACCGGATAGAAATTCGGTTGTCTGTAAGTTCGGTAATGCTCGCTTCGGCGAAGGTGTGTCCCAGCCGGATTTTCGCCTGGAGCTTCTGCTGCAGCAGGGGAGAGTCCTTGGAAACCATCAGGTTCAGCTGGCTCCCGCTGACTTCGCTACATTGCAGCAGACTGCGAGGTCCAAGCACCACCTGGTTCTTCTTGACATCGATGGCAATCACAAAAAGGGGCTCCGGCTGACCGCCGATGTTCAGTCCTTTCCTTTGTCCGATGGTGTAGTGGATGAACCCTTTGTGCTGCCCCAGAACCTTGCCGTTTACATCTACGAAGTCCCCGGGAACGTTGTCGCTTTCGTCAAAGAGCACGGAGTAGTCGCCGCATTCCAGAAAATCCTGGCTCTCCTTTTTGGAGGCGAAATCTTCCCAGCCGATTTTACGGGCCAGTTCCTTGACCTCTTCCTTGTGCATCTCGCCCAGGGGGAACAGCACGGACGAAAGTTGGTCTTCGGTTAGCCTGGAAAGGAAATAGGACTGGTCCTTAAAGGTGTCGCGGGCCCTCCACAGGAACGGTTCTTCGGGGCTCTTGAAATCCAGACGGGCGTAGTGCCCTGTGGCAAAGTAGTCAAAATCTACGCCCATCTTGCGGACGGCGTGGAGCATGGCTCCAAACTTGATGGACTGGTTGCAGCGCACGCAGGGGTTGGGCGTGCGGCCCGCCCGGTATTCGGCGCGGAAATAGTCCAGCACATTTTTCTTGTATTCCTCTACCACGGGAACCACGTGGAAGGGGATGAACAGGCGCTTGGCCACACTCTCGGCGGCCTCGATGCTTTCGCCTTCGTTGGGGCCGAAACATCCGGAACGGCCCTCCACGATGGGCATGTCGATGGAACCGTCCCAGAGGGCCATGGTAATGCCTATGACGTTGTAGCCCTTCTGCTGCAAGGTCCAGGCGGTAAGGGCGGAATCTACGCCTCCCGAAAGTCCGACCGCTACTGTTTTGTTGTTTGGTTCCATAATGCTAGCGAAAATATAGGAAAATAGAGTATAGAGACTGGGATTTAGAGACTAGAGATTGGATTCTAAATCCTAGCCCCTAATTCCTAACCCCTTTTTGTATATTAGAAACATGATTGAAAAACTTTTGAATGCCCTGGACTCCGTGTTGCTTGGCAAGCGGGAGTCCGTAGAAATGCTGGTCATGGCCCTGCTTGCCGACGGTCATGTGCTGGTAGAAGATGTGCCCGGTACCGGAAAGACCACTTTGGCGAAGGCCCTGGCGGTAGCTATCGGGGCGGACTTTGCCCGCATCCAGTTCACGCCGGACCTGTTGCCTGCCGATGTGACCGGCGGGGCGGTGTTCCGCATGAACACGGGGGACTTTGAAATCCGGAAAGGTCCTGTGTTTACCCAGATTCTTTTGGCTGACGAGATAAACCGTGCATCACCCCGCACCCAGAGCTCCCTGCTGGAGGCCATGGAAGAGCGTCAGGTTTCCCTGGAAGGGGAGCGGCATGCGCTGCCTAAACTGTTTATGGTCTTAGCTACGGAAAATCCGGTGGAATTCCACGGGGTGTTTCCCCTGCCCGAAGCCCAGATGGACCGTTTTTTGATTCGCCTTACGTTGGGCTACCCCTCTACGGAAACGGAGCTGCAGATTCTGCGGAGTCACCGGGATGGCAAACCCCTGGATACGCTGACCGCCGTCACCACCCCCGAAGAAATCCTGAAGGCACGGGACGCTGTGCGCAAGATTCATGTGGACGAATCCCTGGAAAGGTACGTGGTGTCGCTGGTCCAGGCCACCCGAGAAAACCCGGCCGTACGCTTGGCTGCAAGTCCCCGCGCAGGAATCAACCTCATAAAGATGGCCCAGGCGTCTGCCTACATCCAGGGCCGGGACTTCGTGAATCCCGACGACATCCAGCGGGTGTATTCCGCGGTGATGGAACACCGCGTCTTTGCGAAAGACGGAAACGCCTCTACGGTGAAAAACATTCTGGAATCTATCCGCACCCAGGTGAAAATCCCTAAGTAGAAGCGGGGAACATGTCGAAGGTTCCTTCCATAAAGTGGCTGCTGGAGGCTTACCCCCGGACTCCCAAGAGGACGGGGCTCCTCATGCGGCTTTACTTTATCTGGCAGGAGTACTTTATGCCTGCCGGTCACAGTGCCTTTGCGCTGATGTTTTTCTCTATGGTGGCGGGACTCGTGCCAGGATTCTGGGCCGCCTGGATTTTCTGCGGCTTGGATTTTCTGTTGTTCCTGGCGCTGTTCCCCTCCCTCTTTATGACCTGCCGAAAGAACCGCTTTGAAGCGGGGGCTATAGAAGTTTCTCCTGTTGTGGAAGGCGAAACGGCAACGGTCCAGGTGCAGGTGACTGCCAAAAACCGGATTGACGCGGTATCCCTTTCCTGTTTCCGCATGGATGCCAATCTTGCAAGCGAAGAATCGCCCTATGTGCTTGTGAATCAGGGCGAATCGGTAATGCTTCTGTGCAAGGTCAGAACCAAGAAGCGTGGCGCCTATACGGTGGGGAAGGTTTCCCTCTTGATTCCCGAAATCATGGGCATGTTGCGGTATAGTGCCAAGGCGGGATCCGCGGAACTTCTGGTTTACCCGAAACCTGTGAAAATATCGGCCTTTGATTTTTTGACCTGGGGTAGTAGCGGTATGGTCTTTGCGCCCCTGCTGACCAGCGGCTTTGCCCGCGGGCTGGATTTTTCGGGTGTGCGGGAATACCAGGAAGGGGATGCCCTGCGGGATTTGCACCACAAGGCCTTTGCCCGCTACGGAAGGCCCTTTACCAAGGAATTCGAGGCGGAACGGGGAGCTGGAATTGTGATGGTGCTGGATGTGCGAGGAAACACTCTGCAGGAACGCTCCCTGCAAGAGGACCTTATACGCCTTGCGGCAGGTGTAGGCGCCTGGTTCATGGAGCGTGGAATTCTCGGACGGTTCTTCATAAACGACGAAGAAATATCCCTGAATGCAGAAGACGGTGGCGACAGTCTTTTTGCCGCCCTCGCCCGGATTCCGGCGGCAAGTCCTTTCAAAAAGAGTGGGCCTGCAACAGAGGGCCCCTGGTCTCCGGCGGCAAGGCCCATGGGGCCGGTGCTGCGTCTCGGGCTCCATCGTGAAGAAAATCCGCTGGTCCACAAGCAGGTCCTTGTCTGTGGCGGAAAAGTCCCGACGGCAGCGGGTGACGACACCCTGATGGTCCACAGTTCCCTCTTGAAGGATAAAATTTCCCTGACTAGGCAGGAGGATTTGCTCCCATGAGAAAATCCCTGAGGGAAATATTCAAGACACTGTTCCTGGTGCTTGCGTCCGTGAATCTGGGAATCTCCAGCGAGATGCTCCCGCTTGGAGTCGTTTTCGCCTTGGGCTTCTTGTACCTTCACTGGAGGCTGGAAAAGCCTACGCCCCTGTACAAGAAACGTTTTGCCTACGGGGCCATTGTTCCATTTGCCCTGTGGTGGGTGGTGACTCCCGAGGTGGAAAACGGGATTTCTCCTTACGTGGTGTTTATTCCGGCCTGGTACCTGCTGACTCTGGCGTGGCTCCAGAAACGGAGTCTTGGGCGGGGCGGTTTCGAAGCCTTTGTCATCTTTGACGGCGTGGCGGCTTTGCTCATGGGAATGTTCCAGGCGGGTCGTGCCGGAGGAATCTTGGGCGCGGTGGGCATACTGCTTGCTATCCTTGCCTACAGGCGCACAAAGACGGCCTGGTACAAGTATGGGCTGTTTCTGCTGCTGATTGCCTTCTTCGGGTTTACCTCTTTTGGTGGTTGGCAATACTGGAAAAGCCACCGGAGTTACGACGGCCGCTGGGCCAGGGATTACATGGAGCGGAATCGGGTCATGGGCTTTGACCCTGTGGTGTCCTTGGGGTCCTTCTCCAACAATTATAGTTCCAAGTATAACCGTCAGGTGATTTTGCGGGTGTGGGACAAGGATGCTCCCGAATACCTGCGGGCCGCCGTCTATGAAAAATACCTGGGCAACATCTGGAAGCTCCCGGCGAAACCGGAACAGAAACTCTATCCCGCCTATTACCGTATCGATTACCCGGTCTTTGAACTTGTGGATTCTGCCACCAGGCGTGAAAATGTGCGTACCGTTTGGGTGCAGTCTGCCCTGGACAATTTCGGTTTCCTTTTCGCTCCCTTTAATGCGTTGGGAGTTGCCGCCAAGAATGCGGATTCCCTGGATTTCTACAAAACGGGAATTTTTGCTGGTGCTAACGGGACTCATGGGGACTGGTATTATTTTGTAGGCGATTCCGATGACGGGACTTCTCGGCAAACTGCTTTTGACGAGGGCGATTCTGTTTACTTGCAAATGGGAAAGTCCCATGCCGCCTTTGTCGATTCCGTCGCCATGGCTATGGACTTGACCCGAAGAGATTCTCTGCTGGATTCCTTGTCGGATGGTTCCTATGAAAGGGCGGTCCTGACGGCCATACGGGATTATTTTGTCCAGAACTTCAAGTATTCGCTGGTTGTTCCAGGTGCCCGAGAGAACAGGAGAGAACCGCTCCGGGCTTTCTGGAATGCCAAGGAAGGCTTTTGCGAATACTACGCCACCCTTTCGGTGCTGCTCTTGCGTCATCGGGGAATACAAGCTCGCTATGTGACGGGCTTTGCCCATCCGGAAAGGGTCGAGGGTCGGGACTATGTGGTGTTTCGCAGGCACCACAGTCACGCCTGGGTAGAGGTCCTCTGGAATGGCCGGTGGTATTCCTTTGACCCCACGCCTCCCATGAGGCCGGGGCTATTTGCAAGAACTCCCGGCTGGCAGTCCTGGTGGGAGGGCGCACGGGGGCGTTTTGCCCGCATTTTCCACCTGCTGAAAGAAGGCGAGTGGCGCCGCATGGTGGATGACTGGCAAGCTACTACCCAAGGGCTTTTGGAAAGTCCGTTGACTTATGGATTGCCCCTTCTGCTTTTGTTTGCAATACTTGCTCGCGCCCTGCTTAAACGGCGAAAAGGAAAGGTACTGATAAAACCTGACCTGCGCGCGCAAAAATGGGTCCGCTCCCTTGACCGAGCAGAAAAAAACTTGAGGCGGCAGGGATTTGTCCGCGGGCCTGGGGAGACGGTGGGGGCGTTCCTTGTCCGTATTGAACCGCAGGTGACGGGCAGCGGAGATACCCTAAGTGCGCTGGAATCTCTCCGCGAATACGAAATGCATCGCTGGAAATAATAAAAGATCCCCGCCATTGCGGGGACCTTCCGTTGGTAAATCGGTTTGATTACTCTACACGGTCAAGGATTTCAGTTCCGTTAGCTTTTGTGGATTCGTCATCTACATCGCCCAACTGGAAGAATACACCGTTCAAGTTCATCTGCAATTCATCTACGCGGGGGGAAGCTGTAATCGGTCCAACGACGCAGTCACCGGTTTTGATGCTGAACTTGAGGGACGCATCGATGATTTCCCATGTGCCGTAAACCTTCTGTCCACCGCAGTCTGTGTCAACCTGGGGCGCAGCAGACATGGTGTATTCAAACTTACCGTCATCCGTGATAACAAGGGTGCCGGGGGCATTGCTATAGTTTGTGATGACAGAATTATCTGCCTTAGCATAAATGCCTTTCAGACTCCATGTTCCAACGACGCATCCTTCGCTTACTCCGTTGTTGTCCTTGCACTTGTCGGCTAGAGACTCGGACTCTTCGCTACAAGCGTTGAAAAAAAAGAAGCAGGATGCTGCCAATAGGGTTAAGATTTTTGTTTTCATGATAATCCTCTTTTGTTTGAATACCTGTAATATAAATAAAAATAGTGGTAGGAGGCTGAATACTAGGGGTTTGTGGTTGTATACATCCCTTCAATCTTGTCGGCGTAGCGTTCTTCGGCCACTTTTCGGCGGATTTTTAGGGTAGGGGTCAACAATCCGGACTCTATGGTGAGTTCGTCTCCAATCAGGACCCATCGGCATATCTTTTCCCAGTGGTTCAACTTGCGGTTGATGCGGGTAATGTGACGGAATACGGATTCTCTTACACGGAGGGACTTCAATGCCAAATCCATGCGAAAATCCTCTTTGGAAATCCGGAGCAGACGCCGAGCCCCTTCCGGGTTGATCCATATAAGCGCCGAGGCAAATTTTCGGTTGTTGGCGATGACCAGGGCCTGCTCCACTAGGGGGTGTCGGCTGATCTCTAGTTCGATGGGGTTTGGACTTACGTACTTGCCGGTGCTGGTCTTCAAGAGCTCCTTGATGCGGCCTGTAAGGGAAAGAAAACCGTTTTCGTCTATGCTTCCTTGGTCACCGGTCTTGAAAAATCCGTCTTCGGTAAAGATTTCGGCGTTGAGTTCCGGCATGTTGTGGTAGCCTCTAAACACGCTGTCGCCTTTCACCATGACTTCGTTGTTTTCGCCAATTTTTACCTGTAAATGCTTTAGGGGCTTGCCCACGCTGCCTAGAGCGATCGCATGGTCGCAGTTGGCGCTGACTACAGGGGAGCATTCCGTGAGGCCGTAACCTTCGTAGACGGGCAGTCCGATGTTCAACAGGAACCTGAGAATACTCTTGTTTAGCGCATTGCTGCCGGAGATAATAAGCCTGAAGTTTCCGCCGATGGCGCTACGCATCTTGGAGTAAACCAGCTTGTCGTAAAACCGCATGGCGTGACTGCGCTTTTTGGTGGGGTCGTTCAGCTTGGCCAGCTTGATGGCGTTCTTGATAAGGAGTCGTTTAGGCCCTCTGGCCTTGTCTGCCGCTGCGGTCATGCTCTCGTAAAGTCGTTCGAGAATTCTCGGAACCACAATCATCACGGAGGGTTTAACTTCTGTCATGATTTTGGCAGCATTCTTTGGGGAATCGGCAAAATAGATGGTGGCGCCATTCAAGATGTAGAAATACACGGCCATCCGCTCAAAAACATGGGCCACGGGCAGCATGGTAAGACACCTGTCTTTTTCGGGATCCACGGTATAAAGGTCCAAGATGCTCTGAATTTGAGAAAGCATGTTCCGGTGGGAGAGTTCTGCCCCCTTGGGCCTGCCGGTGGAACCGCTGGTGTAGATGATGCTGAAAAGGTCGTCGGGCTGTATAGACTCAATTTGTTGGTGTAGCCAGCTTGTATTTTCTGAGTCTTGCATCAATCCGTAGCCTTCGGCCAAAAGGTCATCCCAGTAAATGCCGTTGCCCGGGAGAGGGGAGGCGGAGTCAATGCAGATGATGGTGGAAAATCCCGAAAGATTTTCTTTTAAAGGTGCATCCAGGTCATTCATGTTGTTTATGACCAAGATGTGTACGACGGCATCTTCGCATTGAAATGCAAAATTTTCCGAAGAAATGTTCGGGAAAAGAGGAACCACACGGGCATGGTTGATCTGGGTGGCGATATCTGCCATGATCCAGCAGGGGGAACTCCCGGCGATAATCCCGATGCTTTCTCTTTCTTTAACCCCGTGGCTATGGAGTGCAAGGGCCAAGGCCTGGGTGTCTCGTTCCAGGCTTTCCTTTGAAAAGTGAGTCCAGTCCCCGTTTTGCCGCTGGTACCAGCCGCCAAAATCCTCTCGATGGCAGGTGGCAAAGAACAGTTCGGGGAGCGAATTGAATTTTAGGGACTCCATACACTGAAAATAACATTCTTATGGGCGAAAAGTTCATTTTTTTTTGAAAAAAAACTATATATTGGGAATCATGTTGAAGAAACTAGAGGATTACGCCATCTATTTGGAGCAACGTGTTGCTCAAGGTGCGGCTCTTTCGTCCGAGGAATTGCTCTCGGTCAGGGTTCACATTGGTTTTTTCCAGCACGAAAGACTGGTCCACGAGCTGGTCATGATCCTTTTTGCCTTGCTCACGGTAGGCGGGTTTCTTTTTTTCGTGGCCATGCCGGAAATCCTAGTTCTGGTTCTGGATATTCTGTTTTGGGGCTTACTTATTCCTTACATCAGACACTACTACGGGCTTGAAAATGGGGTCCAAAAGCTCTATAGCCTTTATTCTAGGCTAGAAGAACAGAAATAGCGTCAGTTATTCCAATTTGGAATAGTTTGAATTGGACTGCAGAGAGCTCCCAAAGAACTGTTGTTTTAAGTTATATTCACCTCATTAGGGATATTATGAGATTGTTTGACGAACATTCGGTTTTGCGTTTTGCGCTTTTATTTGCGTGTTTCTTATTTACCGCATTTATTCCAGATATTATTCATTTATCTGAAAAACCCATGGGGTTTATTCCCTACTTCTTTGCGATTTTCTTCCTTGCGTACGTGGCCCTCTTTTACAAATTTCCTGTTCAGGGCAACAGAAAAAAGATTCGTAACGATGTGGTGATTCCCGAAAAGGTGGAACAGGTTCCCGCCCGCGATTACCAGAAGGATCTTTCCGAAAAGGATGAATTGTTCCAGATGCTGGTGGATGTTTCCTCTGACGGATTCTGGACCTTTGACGTGCCCACGGGAAAGGTCTATTGGTCCAATAGGGTAGCAAAGTTCTTGAATATTCCGCTAACGAGCATCGTGGATTCCTTTGACACCCTCAAGAATGCGGTTCTAGAAAGCGACTGGACCACGTTTAAGGAGAAATTCACCCGATCCCTAGAGGATAATGCGCCCTTTTCGGCGAAGCTTCGGCTTTTGAATGTGCCGAAAGACGGAAACTCTGAAATTATTGTTTCGGGCAGGTCGCAATGTAACGAAGAGGGAAGGCCGATCCGTGTTATCGGCTCTATTACAGGCGCCCACGAACAAGAAGAAAGCACTCGTCAGTTCTACGCTTATCGCGATGCCCTTACGGGCGTGTATAACCGAAAGTTCTTCTTGGAAAAACTGAAGGTAGACGTGGATATGGCCGCCCAGAAGCCGGATTACACATTCGCGGTGGTTCTTTTGGACATTGATAGCTTTGGTGCCATCAACGAATCCTATTCCATGAATTTTGGCGACAACGTTCTGAAGATTGTTTCCGACCGTATTCGTTCCACTTGTAGGAACAACGACTGCGTAGCCCGCATTGGTCCCGATGTGTTTGCCGTAGTGATTCATGACATCGAGGGCAAGGGTTCCGATGACGAGCTGATGCCCACGGTAAAGCGCCTCCACAACAAGGTGAAAACCCCTATCCAGTTGGACGGTCGTGAACTCTATATCAGCGTGTCCATGGCGGTCGTGGTGAACAAGGACGTGGACTGCGTAGAAGACTTGCTGTCTAACGCTACGGCGGTGCTCAGGGACTTGAAGAAGGGCGGTAATCACGGTGGCATCCAGTTCTTTGCTGGTGGAATCCGCGAAAAGGCCATGAAGCTTTACAAGCTGGAGTACGAAATCCGCAGGGCCATACAGGCCCAGGAGTTCGTGCTGGTGTACCAGCCTATTGTAGATATCGAACGCGGGAACAGGGTGTCCGGTTTCGAGGCGCTTGTCCGCTGGAATAATTCTGAACACGGAGTAGTTTCCCCTGCAGAATTTATCCCTCTGGCCGAAGAGACTGGCCTGATTGTGCCTATGGGTGCCCAGATTCTGCGGATGGCTTGCGAGCAGACCAAGAAATGGGTAGATATGGGTTTCAGCGATATCCGTGTGGCCGTAAACTTCTCTGCAAAGCAGTTCACTCTGGACAACATGGTGGACGACGTGAAGCGGGTGCTTGCCGAAACCCACCTGAACCCCAAGAACTTGAAGCTTGAAATTACGGAATACACCGCCATGTGCGAGGTGGAAAAGGCCATAGACATTATGCGGGCCCTTTCCAACATGGGACTCCAGATTTCTATCGATGATTTTGGTACGGGCTATAGTTCCCTTTCTTATTTGAAACGCTATCCGGTGCATACCCTCAAGATGGATAAGTCCTTTATCGACCACATCGCCGACGACGAAGAGGATGCCACTTTTGCACGGATGGTGATAAGCATTGCCAACACCTTGAACCTGGACTTGATTGCCGAAGGGGTAGAGACGGAAGAACAGCTGCAGTTCTTGAAACGGGAAGGCTGCCGCTACATCCAGGGCTACTATTTCAGCAAGCCTCTGGCTCCCGAAAAGGCTTTGGCCTACATGCGTGAGCATTACGATGTAGGGGCTAGGATCTAGGGGCTAGGGGTTAGGGGTTTGAGGTCGCTTTGCTTTGAGGTGTGAGCTCGGTCGCCAAAGGCTCCCTTTGAGGTGTGGAATGTGAGGGACGAGGCGTGTGGTACGTCATCCTCGCGAAGGCGAGGATCCGCTGGAGGTTTTAGGGGTTAGGGAAAAACCTTCTTGAGTGCGTGTTCGGGCCTGTGGACAGGCTCTCTTTTTTTATTTTTACACTAGATGTCTGGAAAGGTTTATCTGATTGGGGCTGGTCCTGGCGATCCGGGACTCTTGACCCTGCGCGGCAAGGAGATTCTCGAAAAGGCGGATGTGGTGGTTTACGACCGTCTGGTGTCCCTTGCTATACTCGGGATGTGCAATCCGAAGGCAAAGATGGTGGATGTAGGCAAGATGCCGCAGCACCATAAGGTCAAGCAATCCGAAATCAACAAGCTGCTGGTGCAGTTCGCCTGCGAAATGCCGGGTGCGACCATTGCCCGCCTTAAGGGCGGCGACCCCTTCGTGTTTGGTCGCGGCGGCGAAGAAGCCCTGGAGCTTGTGAATGCCGGCGTGGAATTCGAGATTGTTCCGGGCATTACCTCTGCCATTTCTGTACCTGCCTACGCAGGAATTCCCGTAAGCCATCGCGGGATTGCCACCAGCTTCCATATCATAACGGGGCATGAGAGAGATGTCATTGCGGCTCCCGTTTCCGGTGTCATCCCCGCGCAGGCGGGGATCTCTCTTGATTTCAAAGCCCTCGCTCATTGCTCCGGCACCCTCATCTTTTTGATGGGCATTGCCAACATGGACTTTATCGCACAGCGCCTGATGGAATGCGGTAAGGACCCGAAAACGCCGGTTGCCTTTATCGAGAAAGGAACGACTCCGTACCAGCGGACGGTAATGGCTACATTAGCGACGGCGGGGAAAACCATCGTTCGCGAAAAGGTGACGGCCCCTGCCATCACCATCATGGGGGGCGTCGTCGAGCTTGGCAAGAGTCTCGCCTGGAAAAAGAACCTGCCTCTTTCGGGAAAGCGGCTTGTGGTAACCCGCGCGGCAAAGCAAGCAAGCGGGATTACTGCAAGGCTTACGGCTCTCGGCGCCGAAGTCATCGAGACCCCGATGATAGAAACCCGTACTCTGGAATGCCCTTGTGTCATCCCCGCTGTCATTCTGGAGGGGCGACGCCCCGATAGAATCACGGGGATCTCCTCCTCCGTTTTTGATTCCCTCGCAGACTTCGATGTTCTTGCTTTTACCAGCGTGAACGGCGTCGAAAGTTTCTTCAAGCAGCTGTTTGCCGCCGGTTACGATGTGCGTATCCTTGCTGGCAAGAAAATCGCCAGTGTCGGGAAAATTACCGAAAAGAAATTGTTGGAGTACGGCATTCGCTGTGATTACGTGCCCGAGGACCATACCGGTGAAGGTCTTGGAAAGCTGTTGGCAACGCTCGTACCTCAAAGCACCGAAGGTGCGACCTCAAACCCCATACCTCAAATCCTCCTCTTGCAGGGCAATCTTGCCGACGATACCATGACAAAACTATTGCCGCAGGCGACCCGCTGGGTGGTTTACGAGACGCTTCCTGTTTCTGAACTCCCCGAATGGAAGCGTGAAGCCGTTGAATCCGCTGATGCTGTGGTCTTTGCAAGTTCCAGCGCCGTGGAAAATTTTGTTAAAGTCATGCCACAAAGCGTTGAAGGTTCGGACTCGTACCCCGAACCTCGTGCCTCGAACCTCAATCCTCGAACCTCTTTCTGCATCGGCCGCCTGACCGAAGCTACCGCCCGCAAGCACGGCTTTGAAACCGTCACCTCAGACGAGACCACCATGGACTCCCTCGTGAAAAAAATTGTGGAATATTACTCGTGAAAGCTATCCTGATTATCGCCCATCATTGCATTTTACCGGGAGCCTACAAGGGCTTTGAGGAAATCCTGGACAAGTTGCACCATGACTTGCCCGGTACCCGTGTGGCGAGTACCAGCCTTTTGGACCTGGAAAATGACTTGCGTACCTTGCTTCGTGAAGATGTGGAATCGGTAACTCTTCTGCCGTTTTTGCTTTTGAACGGGCAGCATGCCAAAAACGACGTGCCCCGCGTGGTGGCCCGTTTGCAGGCGGAATTTCCGCAGATTCCCATAACCCTTTTGCCTTGCCTTGGCGATTGGAAGGAATTTGGCGACATGGTGGTAGAAGGGGTCCGCAATGCACAAATTGCAAGCTCACAAAGCACCTTGGGTTCGACTTCGCCCTTTGAACCTCGCACCTCGGGCCTCGAACCCCGAGCCTCGAACCTTCTTTCCATCGAACTGAACCTCGAAGGCCGTAACGTTCTTGTGGTCGGTGGAGGCCGTATTGCTCTCCGCAAGGTCAAAACGCTCTTGCCTACGGGAGCGCGTATTACTGTGGTCGCCCCGCAGTTTGACCCGGAATTCGAAAATCTTATTTCAAAGGGCGAATCCCGACCTCATTGCTCACACTTCATAGCTCTAAAAAATCGCCCCTACGAACCACTGGACCTTCTTGGTATCTTTATGGTGTTTATCTGTACTGACCAGCCGGCGGTAAACGCCCAGGTGAGTAATGATGCTCGGGCCCGCCGCATTCTGGTGAATAACGCCTGTGACTACCTTGATGGGGACTTTATTGTACCGGCCCGTATGGATTTTGGCGAAAATATAGCGGTAACCGTCTCTACCCAAGGACGCGCCCCTTCTTTGGCCAAAAAACTAAAACAGAAAATTCTGGCCGAATGGGGCAAAGAACTAGAACAAGTGGAAAAAGAGTTCCACATTTAATAGCGCCAGAAGATATCTGGGTGTTGGAATATTTGTTAAATGCTCGTAATATGGTCTAGGAACAGATGCTGGGCCTTGGGGTCGTACATGACCACGTCGTAGAGCTCGCCCAACTTGCCGGTGCGGGATTCTACCATAAGCCCTGCGAGAGAGCCTTTTTCGGTGGGGAGGAACGCACCCTTGCCGTCGGGAGATTCCTTGAATTCCAGGTAGCCTTCGGATACGAACCAGTCGCGGATTACTTTGTAGTAAATGCGTTCCGTGTTGGGGCCAATCAGGGCGTTGAGACGCCGTGCAATCTCGCTTACCGGTATGGGAGTTTCGTCAATGGGGTAGTTGCTCAGTTCTTCTGCAGAAACGTGGAATTTTTCACGGGTCTTGCGAGGGAAGTTCCCTTCTTCGGCATCGTCTTCGTCGGCTTGGTTGGATCTACGGTTTGCAAAGCGCTCGTTGGCGATGTCGATACATTTCTGGAGGTTGTCCAGCACGTACTGTTGGGCCTTTTCCCAGCATTGGGTATAAATGTTGTGGTGGCCCCGGAGGTCCGATTCGCCCTTTTCGAACCCGTAAGATTCTCCGAGCTCCGTGGGCAGGTTCGCCTCGGTTCCGTTTTCGGTCATCTGCCGGGCGAGGATGCCCTGCTGAACCAAGAAGTTGGCCACGTCGGCGTAAAGCAGGTGGTTCATGTTCACGCCTGCAGGGATAAGTTCGTTGATGTTTCGGACCACGCGGGAAATAGAAACAGGGTAGTCGAAGAAACGGTATTTGCTGATAGATTCGGGAGCAATAGAAAGGGGCTGCCTGGGGGCCTTGGGAGCTTTGGGTGCGGGCTTGCGGGGTGTGGTTACGGGCGCCAACTGCTCGTGGTTCAGCTGTTGTTGCAACAGGGAGGCCACATAGGCAAGGCACTTGCTGATTCGCTCCTGCTTACAGGAGTCCCCTTCGGGGAGGATCTCGTCGGTGAGGGGGTTGATGCCGCAAGACAATTTGCGCAGGTACATTTCGGCACGTTCGATAATCGCATTTTCAGAAGCCATATTTTACTCCTAGTATATTCTGGGTCACCTCTAAAAATTCATTTTCAAAATTTGGCTGCAACACATCGCGCAGTTTCGTCACTCAAAGTGGTAAAGACCTCCAGTATTCACCACTTTTCGTTCCTGCCTGCGCTCGGTTTAGCTCAAATTCTTTTTATCAAAGCAATTTTTAGAGGCGCCCTCTTCTTCTTATTTGGGCGCGGCAAATATACAAAAATATGTGGTTGATTGGCTGAGAAAGCCTGCATATATGAAAAGGACCGCATGGCACCGAGTGCTGCGGTCAGGGGAAAATGTCTAGTTTAGAGTAGGCTACTGCCTCTGGCTGGCCTTGTACTGGTCAAGAGCCGCTGCGGCTTTATCTAGGTCGGCATAACCTTTCATGGCGCGGGCGCGTTCCACATTGATTTTCTGGGCGGTCAGAGCGGCTTCGAAGGCCTTCTTGAAGGCTTCGGGGTCCATGGCGGCGATGGCGTAGACCTTGAACTTACCCGCTTCGGTGACTTCCATGTCCATCTTGATTATGCTGACGCCGTTCTGCATGTCGGAAATGACGTTCTTTTTGGCCTCTTCCTTGTGCTGGGTGAGTTCGTCACCTACTTCTTCTTGGTAGTTGCGGATAAAGGCTTCTACCTTGGATTCCACGGCACGGGCCACGTCGGTGCGGGCATTCAGGTCGGCCTCGTCGTAGGCCAGCTGTTCGGACTTGGATTCGCCGACGCCGAGACCGGCCGTGACGCCTTTATCCATCAGTTCCTGCTTTTCTTTCTGCATCTTCATCATCTTGCTTGCAGACTGTTCTTGGGGAGTGCCTGCGCAACCGACAATGAACAGGGCGAATGCCAGAAGGGCGATAATCTTTTTCATGGTGTTTCTCCTGATTTAGTTTGTATTCCCTCAATATAATTCTTTTTTTGACTTTGTTTTAAAATTTCCACCGTGTGAACTAATATAACTAAAATGTCGTGTCAAATATGACATTTCGAAAAGCAGTGTACAAAAATGCAGTGATTTGGTGCGAATTGCGCTGATTTTACTCTTTTACGGCATTCAGAAGAACGTTGGCCGTTGCTACGCAGCGGACGGCGTAGCCATAGCTCTTTAGGTAGGTTTGTTTCTTTGCCCCACTTGTGGAAAGATACCACATGTATGCATTCCTATCGTCTAAATCTGTTGATGTCCAGTAACGGGCGTATGCATCGCCCTTATAAGAAGAGCCCCATTCTCCGGTAGGTATGGCGCTGAATCCAGAAGTATTTCCGCAAGTTTTTCCCCATTCTCCGGTTTCGGCCATCAGGGCGTCGGCACTTCCGCAGATTCCGTTGAGCCATTGGCTGTTTGCCATCAGCTCTTCCATCTGCTCGTTGGAGGGCAACGTCCAACCTTCTGGGCAGGCAAGGATGGCCGCGTCAAAAGTATATAGGCGTCCTCTTTGTACGCAGTTGTCGTTGTCGGGGCACTTGATTCCGTCTTGATGCTGTTCTAGTGGCCCGCCGAATCGAAGGTCGTCGACCATCCAGATTAGTCCTGCGATTTTTGCAACCCGGTAGGTCATGCCATCGCGTGTGTCTGTAAAGGCATTGCAGTCCTCGCAGTCGGTTGCCTTTGTGATTTCGTGATCATAGGTGTAGGCCTTGCTAGAAGAGGATTGCTCTTGGGAAGAAGATGATGGAACTTCCGAAGAACTAGAGGACCCTTGCAAAGAAGATGACGACGAGGATTCTGAGGAATTAGACGGACCTGAGGAGTGTTTCCATTCCTTCACTTCGGTCAGTTTTACCGTGCCGTCGGCAACGCAGCGGATGGCGTATCCGTAATCTTTCTGATAGGTTTGGGTCTTCAATCCTTTCAAATCGCCCAGGTACCATTCGTAGGCGCTTTGGATATCGTATTCTGTAGAGGTCCAGTAGCGAGCATATCCGTCCATCCTGGTGTAGTCGTGGTTGAATTCTCCTGTGGGCACGGCAGAGAATCCGTAGGTGTCGTAGCCCGGGTAGTCCCAACCCTCGACAGCCCTCATATAGACTTCGTTATTGAAATAGGTTTCGTTGTTCCTGTTGACGTTGATGTAGTCGTAAAGTTTTTGCCATTCCCTGTGTTCGGGTATATGGAATCCCTTGGGGCATACGCCTCTGTGGGGGTATTTTATTTTTGTGCCGCATGATTTCCAAAGCATGCAGTCCGTGTCATCCATGGCCGCTGCAAAGGAATATAGATAGCCGGTTTCCTTGCAGTTGTCCTTCTTATTGCACTTGATGTAGTAAGCGAGTTGCAATTCCGGGTCGTAGTAGCGTAGGTCTTCGGACATCCAGACCATGCCATCAATTTCTGTGACGCGGTAGATGTTGCCGTCTCGGGAATCCACGAAGGCATTGCATTCTTCGCAGGTCTTTATGATTCCCTCGGGACTTGTCGTGTGGCTGTCTTGTGAATCAGGAGTATTGCCAGAAGATTCAGAAGACGAAACTGTGGTGGTTGAACTTGAAGATTTCGGTTGATTTTTTGTTTCAACGTTGCGGTAAAGGGTTTTTCCGTCTTCGTCTTTGCAAAGGCAATCGTCAAGATTGCGCTCATTTGCATCTGCGACCATAGGCGCCAAATCCCCGTCGGTCCCCAACTTGTATGTGCAACCCGAAACTTGGACCCAGATATTCATGTATTTCTGTTCGGTAATGATCTTGATGTTGTAGCGATTCTTGGCCTTGTCGTATTCAGCAGAAGTGCATCTTGCATAGAATGACAACTTGTAGCTCATATACTCGGTAAGTTGATCGCAGACATGTTCTGCTATAAAGTCATTGTCGGAGAGATCGGTGGACCATGGGTCGGTCTCGTCTATGTTGAACAGTTCGTTACAGCGTGCGGCAAATTCTGCCTCTGTGGGGCCAGAAGAACTGGAAAAGTCTTCTGCGGAAGAACCCGAATCTCCACCGCAGGCGCTCAAGCAAAGGGTGCCAAGAATTGCTGTTGCCACTAACAGGTTTTTCATCTTCTTGTTTCTCCAAAAAATTTCAAAACTTTACTGCCAACTGTTCAGGAATCCCATGCCCAAGTTGAAGCGGATGCGGGTGGGTGCGAACCTTTTGGGAATCAGGGGCAGGTCGATGGGGTTTAGCTTGTTGCCATCTCCGTCTTCTTCGCCGATACGGTCCAGGGCCCGGGTGAATGTAAGGGACATGTCCACCGGGATGTTTTCGAAAAGCTTGTTGGACCAACGGATGCCAAAACCTGCGGAGCGGTCCCAGAACCCGTGCTTGGTGAAATTGTCGGAGTTGTTCCACTTGCCGTTCCATGCGGCTCCCGCCTGGGCGAACACGTCAAGGTACAAATCCCTTGTGCTGAAAATCCACAGACGCTTGCGCCAGTCGTCGTAGACGGGGAACAGGTAGTGGATTTCGGCTATGGCGGTCTTGGTGCCCGAGCGGGTGTAGCTTTCGTTGCTACGCACGTAGGGGTAGCCTTCCAGGAACACGGCGTTGTAGTAGTAAGAATCCAGGGTGTCTTCCTTGGCGTCGGTACTCCAGTTGAAGATTCCGCCCAGTTTGCCCCCTGCGGCAAGCCTTGCGCCTGTGAGGGGACTCTGGACAGACCCGTAAAGGTTCAGGTCCACCTGGTGGATGTTGAAATTCCTGTAACGGGGCTTGATGGAGCCGCTTTCGGTGACGTAGAAACTTTCGGCGAAGGTGCCCGGCCTGTACAGGTCGCTGTTGGAATACTGGTAAGTGATGACGGCGCCGTTCCCCTGGCCGCTGATTCCCGAACCGTCTTCGCCTTCGTGGTCGCCGTACAGTCCGAAGGTGGCGAGGGCGCTTATCCGCTTGTGGTAAGTCCAGGAGAAATCGTCTTCGTACAGGTTGAAATCCGCCCAGTCGTAGCCCAGGGCCACCTGCAAGGTGTCGATGGACTTGAACAGGCTGTAGCCCGCCATGCCCGCCACGGCCTGCTGGGAAATGGCGTAGTGGTTGAACCCGAGGGAGTCTCCGCCGTGGGCGCGCACGTCTTCGTAGCGGACGGTATCCCTGCTGGTGTAGTTGGCGTAGCTGTAGTTGATTCCAAGGTCAAGAGGTGTGCTCCTGTTGAGCCAGCTTACAAAGAATTCCTTTTCTTGCTCGGGATTCAGGCCGTCGGCATTGATGTAGTCAATGCCCTTGCCCAACTCTAGCAGTAGCCCCAGCTGCACGACGTTTTTCTTGAGAGGATCGCTAAGGAGCGCTAAGAGCCCGAGCTTCGCCTTGCGTTGACCTTCGCCGAATACGGTCAGGTCCGGGGCGTTCTCGTTGAAACTCAGGAGCGGCACGAACAGCGGTATAAAGGGGATGGGATGGTAGTTCTGTTCGCCGCCGGCCAATTCCCGCGACTCCAGAGGGGTGAACTTCTTTTCGGGCCTCAGGGGGCTTCCGCGCAGCACGATGGGGGCGGGCGTTTTTTGCGCGGAGTCGGCGGCTTGTGCGCCGGTCGGCGACTGTGCAATTTGAGCGCCGGTCAGGGAACTTGCAGCCACCTTGACCTTTAAGGTGTCCCGCATTTCAATCTGGAAGGTGCTGTCCCGTTCGGCAAGGACCGCTTCTGGCGTGCACAGGCTATCTTCGGGCGGGCATGCGCTCCAGAGGGTGTCCGGCACGGTGACGGTAGAGTCCCGATAGGTCACGACGATACTGTCGACGGTCACGCTATCCGGACTCGCATCGCGGTAGGGCAGCTTATAAAGGGAAAATCCGTCCTGGTCGTATTGCGTAAAGTACAGCGTGTCATGCCCGAGGGCCGGGGTGAAGGCGCCGCCCACTACGTTGGTAAGGGGCCGCTCCGCCCCGGTGGTAAGATCCTTCTCTATCAGGTTGAAAATGCCGTTCCGGTTGCTGGCGAATACAATCTTTTCGTTGGAGAGCCAGTTGCCGTCCCGTTCGTCAAAGAGGGTGTCGCTAACGGTCTTGAAATTCTTTCCGTCACTGTCGATGATGGCAAGTCCCCGGTGCACGTCGTCAAAGAATCCGAAGAGAATTCGCTTGCCGTCTGGGCTCACCTTCGGACTGTAGATGTTGAAGTAGCGGAGCTTGCTGTCGGGAACGTAAAGATCTACGGGGTCTTCGGCAGAGAGTTCGCCGAAGTCGGCGTTGAAAGGAACCTTGCTCAACACGAATCGGGTGCTTTCGCCATCTCGGCGGGCAAAGACCAGGAATTTACCGTTGGGGTCGAAGGCGGGGAACACCGCGTTGGCCAGGTGGGTCAAGAAATGTTCGTTCTTGCTGGTGTCGCTTAGGGCGATGTCGAAGTGGGCGCGGCCATTCCGGTCCCGGTTCTTGAAGGAGACGTAGGCGAGGATAGGCCCACGCAGGCTGTCTTCATAGACGTCGATTCCCTTGTCGAACCAGGGCTTCTTGGCGCGGAAACCGGACTGGGCGTAGTCCGAAATGTCGATGAGGTTCGTGTCGGCGCTGTCGTTTGCGTCCTTTTCGATGGCGATGTTTCCGATTTCAACTCCCGCGACGGTGTCTCTCGTCTCACTAACTGGCATCTTGAACACCGCCCCGTCGAACCAGGCTCCGCCGAAGTTGGAAACGCCGTAGAGGTTTTCGCCAGCCACCACGGGAAAGTCCTGCCAGAAGGCGTTCTCGGTCATCTTGGTTCCTTCCACCAGGGGGCCGAGAGAATCCTTCTGCGCTTGGTAGTGTTCCGTAATCTCTTTTTTCCAGGCCTCGTACAGGTCGTCTTCTGAAACGCCCAGCACTTTTTCCAGAGCGCCGGAGAGGGTTACCCGATAGGGCTTGGATAGTTCCTTCCAGATTTTCGGGATGGCATCTTCGCCGTATTTTTTGGCGATGTAGCGCACCAGGCTAAAGCCCTGGGTGTAGGGGCCAAGTTCTGCCTCCAGGGAGTTGTCCGAAAAATCGTGCATATAGGTGAGCGGCATCAGGTCGTCATTCAGGGCCGCCGTACGGAGCAACATGTCACGGTGGGTGTCCCAGGCGTCAAAGCCCATGCGGCTGGATTCGAACTGGGCGGTACCTTCGGCAAACCACAGGGGCTGCAGGGTAAAGGGGAGCATGGTGGCAAAGTCGCTGATGGTGCGCTCGTTGTAGTAGTCGGTGTAGCTGAACTGGAACCCGTACAGGTTCGGCGGCAGCTTGGAACCGCTTTCGATGCTCACCAGGTGGCTGAATTCGTGGGTCACCACGTCGGCGACCCAGCCGTGGCTGCTCCTGATCTTGAAATCCCAGTTGGTAAGCCACAGGTTGATGGAATTTTCTGCCGGGATTGCGGCCCCGTTGCTGAACAGCGCATTGTTCAGTACGGCGCTTATGCGGGGGAGTGGTTTGTTGTAGCGGTTGACTACGGAATCATAGACCGCCTCGGCATAGGTTGCTACCGCAGAGGCGTGTTCCGAGTATTCGGCGGGGTAGATAAACTGGAAATGTTCCGTGCCTGCGGTTTTCCAGTCGATATGGCTCTGGTTGCCGTAAAAACCGGCCGCCAGTGCGGCACCTGTAAAAAACAGCAAGGTGCGTAAACCCGAAAACATCGGGTACAATTTAGGAATTTAGAGACAAGAAAACCACCTGATGGCTCAGGTGGCTTGTAAAACATTTGCCGAGAAAGGCGGTTCCCTTGAAAAACCGTGTCGCCCTTACGGTGTGGGCTTGGTGAGTCCCATGGCCTTGTCGAGACCTTCGACAAGCTTGCCTCCCTTGATGACCTCGAATCCGCCGGTGTAGCCCCAGTGGGTCCAGGGTATTTGCAGGGTGTCGCAGATTTCGCGCATGGCGGTCAGGTAGTTCAGACGGTCCTGGGCAGTAGAGCGCAGGTTGTAGGCACCGAACTCGTTGATGATGACAGGGACCTTGTTCTTGACGGCCCAGGCCTTTGCGGTGTAAATCGTGTTCAGCATGGTCTCCTTGTTGCCGGTCTTGTAGTAGTTCAGCACGTTGGACTTGACCCAGCCAGGAGTGGTGCTGGAGAGTCCGAGTTCCGAAGAGTATTCTGGCCATTTTGTCTTGTCGTAGGGGAAGGGGATGTTCTTGAGGTCCTTAGTTTCGCTCCAGCTTGCGCCCTGGTGGGTAAACACGAAGGGTTCGTAGGAGTGGATGACATAGACGATGTTGTCGTCGGTAAAGGGGGTACGACCGGCCAGCTTGGTGATGGAGTACCATTCCACGTCACCGAAAAGCAGGGTGTGCTTCTTGTCCACCGTGCGGATGGAGTCAATAATCCCCTGTGCGGCTTCGGTCCATTGGGCGGCGGTCACCTTGCCGTTGCTCATGTCGGGCTCGTTCAGGAGTTCGTAGAAGATGTCTTCGCGTTCATTTGAAGCGTAGTGGGCTGCCACGGCCTTCCACACTTCGGCCATCATAACCTGGTAACGCTTGTTGCTTGCGGAGGTGGCGTTATAGCTGTTGTCGTATTCGTGGTAGTCGATGGTCAGGGACATGTTGTATTCCCTGGTCCATTCCACAAAGGAATCCAGCACGTTGAACAGAGTGTCCGAATCGATTTTCAGTTCGGTTTTTCCGGTGGCGTCCTTTACGAATTCGTCGCGGTTGAGGGTGTACTTGTCCAGGTCGATGGGCAGGCGGATTGCCTTGAAACCGTTTTCCGAAAGGATTTTTATATCGTCTTTGCCTACCTTGAAAGTCCCGTTGAACTTACGGTTTTCTTCGAGCCAGTTGGTGAAGCTTACGCCCTTGTTCAGGTATTTCATAGCTTTCTTTTGTAGGTCGGTGTCGATGTTCAGTTCGCCCAAGGTTACTTTGGGAATTACGGCATCCTTGGGGACGATGTCAGGCACTTTTTCTTCGGCCTTCGGAGGTTCGTTATTGTCAGAGCCTCCATTGTCAATGCCGCTGCCGTCACAAATCAGGTAGATGTCGTCGATGAATACGGAATCCTGGGTGTCAGGACCTTTAGCTTGAAAACTGACCTTGTTGATGTGGGCGGCATTGAAGGGAACGGGGACACCCCAGTCTTCTTGTTTCATGTCCGTAAATTTCACCGTAACAGTAGTCCATTCATTGCTTGCGGGAACAGTTTTAGAATAGTGGTCGCTGTCTGTGATGTCCGATATTTCTATATTATTAGTGTCCGGTAAAACTTTTTAATTCAACCTGAAATCTAACAAAAAAGGCGACTGCCGTTTCCGGGAGCCGCCGCTTTTGACTATAGTTTCTTTTGCACATAAAACAAATTCAAAAG
>Ga0129307_1000395_pt1 | contig 69871 bp, 73 predicted proteins | sample P1105metagenome_FD_94437 | JGI IMG/M metagenome (GOLD analysis project Ga0129307, IMG submission 94437) | Capybara group fecal microbial communities from Wisconsin, USA - P1105 metagenome | ecosystem: Host-associated > Mammals > Digestive system > Large intestine > Fecal | place: USA: Wisconsin...
ACAGACAGCAGAAGGTGCACTTACAGAAGTACACGATATGCTTCAGAGAATGAACGAGTTAGCAGTTAAGGCTGCAAACGGAACCAACAGCAAGGATGACAGAGATTACATCCAGGCTGAGGTTGATCAGCTCGTAACAGAGATTGACCGTGTAGCTACAACAACCAAGTTCAATGAGACATACCTTCTTAAAGGTACCAACGCTGACTCTACAGTTGGCAAACTTACATTTAAGGATGCATCAAAGGGCGTTTTGAACCAGAATACAGATCAGTTTGACTCTGATGGAATCAAGAAGCTTACCGATGTAGATAAAGCTACTGTAGCTGCTGTCGATACAGAAGGAGAAAAGGCATCAGCTTATAATAAGTATTCATTAACTGTTAATGGAAAGACATATATTTACGCTGATTACGTTCAGGGTAAAGATGATGACAAGACAGTGGATGATATCCTTGAAGGTCTTAAGGCTACTAACACCAAAGCATTCTCCAGCCTTAATGAAATGGAAACAGCAATCAAGAGAGATTTTGGTGGCGATCTTAAGGCTGTTGAACTTGATGTAGCTAACGACAAACTTTCCACAAAACTTACAGCATTCTCAGACCTCAACAAGGCTACAGATTTAAGCCTCCACGTAGGTGCAGACTCTACAAAGGATAACAAGATTAACCTTTCAATCGAGATGATGTCCGCAAGAGGTCTTGGCGTAAATGGCATTAAGGTTTACGGCGATGATTTTGACAATGCTACAGCATCAATCGACACAATCAAAGCAGCTATCCAGAAGGTATCTGAGCAGAGATCTTCACTCGGTGCAGTTCAGAACAGACTTGAGCACACAATTAACAACCTCGACAACGTAGTTGAGAACACAACAAGTGCTGAATCTGCAATCCGTGATACTGATATGGCTAAGCAGATGGTAACCTACTCCAACAATAACATCCTTGCTCAGGCAGGACAGGCAATGTTGGCACAGGCTAATCAGTCAAACCAGGGCGTACTTGGATTACTTAGATAGTTTTATCCGGGAAGTAAACCAATCGCTTTAGTTATTAAATCGCAAGAAGCTAAGTGAAGAAACCTGGCACGGAAGAAATTCGGTGCCGGGTTTTTCCCACAATTCGGAGGGTGCACGCGTGCGTACGCAAACTAATAGTAGCACCACAATCCGGATTACCATGTTATAATGAAGTCAACACAGCAAGGAAGCTGTGGTTTAGGACAACCTAATTTCATTTCAAGGAGGAAAAAGATATGGTAGTACAACACAACTTAACAGCAATGAACTCTAACAGAATGCTTGGCATTACCACTAAGACACAGGCTAAGGCTACTGAGAAGCTTTCATCCGGTTATAAGATTAACCGTGCAGCTGACGATGCAGCAGGTCTCTCTATTAGTGAGAAGATGCGTAAGCAGATCAGAGGTCTTACACAGGCTTCTGCAAACGCTCAGGACGGAATTTCAGCAGTACAGACAGCAGAAGGTGCACTTACAGAAGTACACGATATGCTTCAGAGAATGAACGAATTAGCAGTTAAGGCTGCAAACGGAACAAACTCTAAGGACGACCGTTCTTACATTCAGGCTGAGGTAGATCAGCTTGTAACAGAGATTGACCGTGTAGCTACAACTACAAAGTTCAACGAGTCATACCTCTTAAAGGGAACCAACACCAACAGTGGTAAGGGTGTAGGCGATCTTACATTTAACACAGCTAAGGATAACCTTGGCACAAAAGTTGGTGGAGCAGCACTCGCATTTGATGCGGATGGCATTCAGACAGCTGTTACATCTGATAATGCCGCTGCGTTGACTATTTCCAGTGGAACTGCAGCATCAGATACAGTTTCATCCAGCAAAGGATTACAGTTCTCCTTCAATAGCAAGACTTTTAAATTGTATGAAGGAGTTACAGATGCACAGCTCGCAAAGAGCAACTTGTCTGCTGATGCTGGAAAGACAGTATTTGGAAGCAGAGATGCTCTCATAAGTGCTCTTAAGAATGAGGCAGCTGAGGCTGGCCTTTCTAAGGACATTAAGAACATTTCCTTCAATGATGCTGGACAGATTCAGGTTACTGCTTTTGCTGATCTTAACAAGGGACTTGATGTTAGTCTCCACGTAGGTGCTGATTCCACAAAGGACAACAAGATTGGTCTTACAATCGAGATGATGTCGGCAAGAGGACTTGGCGTTAACGGCATTAAGGTTAGTGGCGAAGACTTTACAGATGCTACAGCATCAATCGACACAATCAAATCAGCAATCCAGAAGGTATCTGAGCAGAGATCTGCACTTGGTGCAGTTCAGAACAGACTTGAGCACACAATCAACAACCTCGACAACGTAGTTGAGAATACAACAAGTGCTGAGTCTGCAATTCGTGATACTGACATGGCTAGCCAGATGGTAAGCTACTCCAACAATAACATTCTTGCTCAGGCAGGACAGGCTATGTTGGCACAGGCTAACCAGTCCAACCAGGGAGTCCTTTCACTCCTCGGCTAATGTGTAAAATGGGGACAGGCCCCAAATTGCACCTAATCGCGTAGAGTTCATCGCAACTCTAAAATCAGTTTCTAATTAAAAAAATGAATGGCGCTCCTGTTGTCGGGGGCGCCATTTTGCATGCCTAGAGTAACCGTTTTCTTGCACTGTTAACAAAATGAATAACGTGATAATATATATTTATAAAAGTTTTTAAAGAAAGGATAGGCATGGACGACGTAAAACGTATTGAGGGTAAAATTGATGAGGCACTTTCAAGAATTAATGAACTTGAAAAGAAATTAAATGATTTATCAAACCATATAGTTCATTTTTATCGAGTGGAGGCGGCAGATAAGATTGTACTTAAGACTGACGACACAAATCGTGACTTGGGTAAAAGACCCCACGTATGTCGAGTATGCGGAGCAGAGGGAGAATTTGATTCGTACTTGGCTAGAGAGATGATGCAAAACAAGCGAGACGAATTCGAGTATTTTGTCTGCCCGGAGTGTGGCTGTCTTCAGATATCAGAAGTACCTGAGAATTTGGGAGAATATTACGGGGAAGGATATTATAGTTATGCTCTCCCGGAGGAAGAGAACAGGCAGTATAAGCAGCCTGTGACGAAAAAAGACAAGATTTTAGATGTGGGCTGTGGAAGCGGACCTTGGTTGGTAAATTTGGCAGATGAAGGATATGGAAAACTGTTCGGCTGCGATCCTTTCATAGCCAAAGATATTCGTCAGGGTGATCGGATTTTTATTAGGAAATGTACTATTCATGAAATGGAGGGCGACGGTACGTTTGATCTGGTACACATGGGGGACTCATTTGAACATGTCACAGATCCTCTAGAAACACTTAAAAGTGCAGCAAGATTAATTAAGGATGATGGCCTTGTAGAGATGAGTATTCCCACTTTCCCGAATGTAGCTTTTGAATTATTTGGACCTCATTGGTATCAGTTGGATGCTCCTCGCCATATCTTCCTCCATTCCAGAACTAGCATAGAATTTCTTGCAGAAAAGGCAGGGTTAGAAGTTATTAAGTATGTTTATGATTCTAATTACGCTCAAATGGTTAGAAGTTTTTTCTATAAGCATGGAGTGCCCTTTAATGATATAAGTAGTGAACTGATAAACAAGTATTTTACCAAGGAGCAGTTGGAATCATTTATGAATAAATCGGAAGAATGCAACAAAAATGGCTTTGGTGACCATATGAAGGTTTACCTTGGGAAGAAGAAATAAATATTTGCTTTATAAATGAATGGTGCTCCTGGTGTAGGGGCGCCATTTTAAAGTGCAACGGAAAGTGGCAAAAAACGGAATAATTAGTCTTGGTGCGTTAGCCATTAAGAACGATATAATATATGAAACTAAAACCAGTCTGATTATTTCTCTTATTTACATGAGTAAAGAAATAATCAAACCAGGTGGCAAGGAAGCCACTTCGGTTTAGGACTTAACCTAAAAACATTTCAAGGAGGAAAAAATATGGTAGTACAGCACAACTTAACAGCAATGAACTCTAACAGAATGCTTGGTATCACAACCAAGACACAGGCTAAGGCAACTGAGAAGTTATCATCCGGTTACAAGATTAACCGTGCAGCTGACGATGCAGCAGGTCTCTCTATTAGTGAGAAGATGCGTAAGCAGATCAGAGGTCTTACACAGGCTTCAGCAAATGCTCAGGACGGTATTTCAGCAGTACAGACAGCAGAAGGCGCACTTACAGAAGTGCACGATATGCTTCAGAGAATGAACGAGTTAGCAGTTAAGGCTGCAAACGGAACCAACAGCAAGGACGACAGAGATTACATCCAGGCTGAGGTAGACCAGCTCGTAACAGAAATCGACCGTGTAGCTACAACAACAAAGTTCAATGAGAGCTACCTCTTAAAGGGAACTAACAGCGATGGTACAGTTGGAAAGCTCACTTTCACAGAAGCAGGCACAAAGACTTCCATCGGAGCAGCTAACTTTGATAGCGATGGAATTGCAACAGTTAAGCAGACTGCAAGCCAGGGAACAACAACTGCAACATCAGGTAGCACATACAAAACTGACACTGTAAGCGTAAACGGAAAGACATATACTTACATCTCGGATTTTACACAGGCTAGCGGAAAAACAGATAAACTCGAAGATTATGCTGATTCCGAGAACAGAATTTTCTCAAATCTTGACGAGATGGCGAAAGCTATTAAGAAAGATAGCTCTGGTGAACTTAAGGACGTTAATGTTACTGTTGCAGATAGCAAGTTAAATGTTAAAGCAACCGCGTTCTCAGATCTTAACAAGGGTCTTGATGTTAGCCTTCATGTAGGTGCTGATTCCACAAAGGACAACAAGATTGGTCTTACAATCGAGATGATGTCTGCAAAGGGTCTTGGCGTTAACGGCATCAGAGTTGATGGCGATGATTTCGAAAATGCTACAGCATCTATCGATACCATCAAAGCAGCTATCCAGAAGGTATCTGAACAGAGATCCGCACTCGGTGCAGTTCAGAACAGACTTGAGCACACAATCAACAACCTCGACAACGTAGTTGAGAACACAACAAGTGCTGAATCTGCAATTCGTGATACTGATATGGCTAGCCAGATGGTAAGCTACTCCAACAACAACATCCTTGCTCAGGCAGGACAGGCAATGCTGGCACAGGCTAACCAGTCCAACCAGGGAGTACTTTCACTCCTCGGTTAATGTGTAAAATGGGGACCCCAAATTACACCTAACCACTTAGAGTTCATGGCAACTCTGAAATCAGTTTCTAATTAAAAAATGAATGGCGCTCCTGTCTGTCGGGAGCGCCATTTTAGAGTTTAAGTCCTTGATATAAATCAAGGAAATTAAATTTTTTATTCATATAAGGGTTAAGGAAAAGGGTAATCTGCCGATATAAATATTGAAACTTAAAATCTATGGTGAACCTTGAGGCCTACGCGGGGCATTAAGGGGAGCTGTCAAGTGTGGCATGGAAGCTGCACTTTAGGTATAAACCTAATTCATTTCAAGGAGGAAAAAAATATGGTAGTACAACACAACTTAACAGCAATGAACTCTAACAGAATGCTTGGCATCACAACCAAGACACAGGCTAAGGCAACTGAGAAGTTATCATCCGGTTACAAGATTAACCGTGCGGCTGATGACGCAGCAGGCTTATCCATTAGTGAGAAGATGCGTAAGCAGATCAGAGGTTTGACACAGGCTTCAGCAAATGCTCAGGACGGTATCTCAGCAGTTCAGACAGCAGAAGGTGCACTTACAGAAGTGCACGATATGCTTCAGAGAATGAACGAGTTAGCAGTTAAGGCAGCTAACGGAACCAACTCAGAAGACGACAGAGATTACATCCAGGCGGAAGTAAATCAGCTTGTTACAGAGATTGACCGTGTATCCACAACAACAAAGTTCAACGAGTCCTATCTTCTTAAAGGTACAAACGGAACTGAGGTTGGCAAACTTAGTTATGTAGATGCAGCTGCAGCTTTAGTGGCTGGAACAGCAAATGCCAACATTACTGATGCTAAATTCCAGGCTGGCCAGGGTTCCATTACAATTACTGGTGATGCCCAGGATACATCTCACGTGGATGCAACTGGCGCTACAAGTTCTTATAAGACATCATCTATTGCTATAAACGGCAAAACATATACCTATGTAACTGACTATAAGAAAGGTACAGATGCCGGTGCAAAGTCACTTGATGATATCGTTAAAGAGTTAAATGGAACGACAAATACATTTGCCGCAACAGATTTAACAAAACTCGGAAATCTAATCAAGAAGAACAACATGGCTGACCTTAAGGAAGCTAGTGTTAACATTAACTCTGATAACAAACTCGAAGTTACCTTCTCTGCTTTCGCAGACCTCAACAAGGGCCTTGATGTTAGCCTTCATGTAGGTGCTGACTCCACAAAGGATAACAAGATTGCTCTTACAATCGAGAACTTATCAGCTCGTGGACTTGGTGTTAACGGACTTGAAGTTAACGGCAAGAGCTTTGAGAATGCTACAGCTGCTATCGACGTTATCAAAGCAGCTATCCAGAAAGTATCAGAGCAGAGATCTGCACTTGGTGCTGTTCAGAACAGACTTGAGCATACAATCAACAACCTCGATAACGTAGTTGAGAATACTCAGTCTGCTGAATCTGCAATCCGTGATACAGACATGGCTAAGCAGATGGTTACCTACTCCAACAACAACATCCTTGCTCAGGCAGGACAGGCAATGTTGGCTCAGTCTAACCAGTCTAACCAGGGAGTTCTTAGCTTACTCGGCTAATTTGGCCACAGTTAAGTCCCATATTCAAAAGTTTATAAGAAGTGATTTCCAAAGAAGGCCCTCCCCGCGTAGGAGGGTCTTCTCTTATACCCCAATATCTTGTATAATAATCTCATAAACATTGGGGGTTAATACAATGAGTGAATTTGGCAGATACACGCTTCTATTCCTGAATGATGAGCATGGATACAAACTTCCCAAGGAACTATATGGGGAATATGAGCTTAAGGAAGTCGACCTTACAACCGGTAAGGATAAGCATTATGGTACCCTTTATCCTTTGATGGATGCAGTGCGAAGCATAAAGAGTGAGTATCTTGTCATGAATATAAATGACACCATGCCCAAACTGACGGATGAACTGGTGGAGAAGATGGTTAATCATGAAGCTGACTATGCTTCCGTTAAACTGTTCTATCGAAACAGAATCCAGGAGTCTTACCGTTCTGTTCACTATGGTTATGATTACAGGATGATTCTTTCAATTCTGAAAAGAGATTTCCCTAAGATTTACGAATTTTATACCAAACGACTTGTTGATACCTACAGCATTTTTAGCTGGGGTGGTGTCTTCAGGACGGAAATTGTGAAGGAAGCTTTGGACTTTGCATCCAAGGTTCTTAAGGTGTGCACTACGGTTTTGCCGGACCGATATTCCATCAAGCAGAACTTTTACTGTCAGAATCTGGCACCATATCTTTTCAGCATTTATCTTTCATATAATGAAGAAAAGTATGTTAACGAGGAATGCGAGAAATTAAAGTTAGAAATGGATAATCCTGATAAGGATGATTCTGAGGAACTTTTGAACAAATACAAGGATGCTTCAAGAAGCGAAATTCTTAAGGCTGTTGATGGTTACATTAGAGAGCGAGACCTGGAAAAAGCTGCGCACCTCATTATCCGCATCCTCAAAGACAAGGAAGATATTGACGATATTCGCGATGCGTTTATCCGATATGAGAAAGAGCGCCGTTACTATAAAGAGACCTTTATGGACGATAGAAAGGCTAGGGAGGAGTACCTTCGTAAGCCCATAAAGCCGGTGAGCATCGGCATCAAGAATGGCAAGCCTAAGATGCTGGTCTATGTTTGGAATTCCATAGGAAATGATTCCAATATTCAGGCTTTTGAGGACTTTGGATTCGATGTATCCACCGTCCAGATGCCCTTTAATATAATGAATTACTCAGAGGAACTGGTGGACCAAATCAACGTTCACATGGATAAGAACGATTTTGATTTGGCTTACAGTCTTAACTGCAATCCTGCAGTGGCTGAGGCCTGTTACATTCACGATACGCCATACATAGGCTGGTGCTATGATTCGCCGTCCTATACCGGATCACATTGGTACTTACATTACCCAACTACTCATGTTTTTGCATTTGACAGTTCTGATGCGGAAAACTATCAGAAAGGTGGAATCAAGCAGGCGTATTATCTTCCTTTGGCGGCTAATCTTAAGGCCTATGATAAGGTGATTCCTAAGGGAGATGATTTTACCAGGTTTGCTGCAGATATTTCCTTTATTGGTTCCTTGTATGACACACCGCTTCCGGAGGCTATGGGATATCTAAACGATTATCAGAAGGGTTATATCAATGCGCTTCTCGATAACCAAATGGATGTCTATGGCCATAGTTTTTATGCGGAAATAGTTTCCGAAAAGATGACCAAGTGGCTTGATAACAAAGACTTCAATCGCTTAATAAATTGGGATAAGAGTAAGCGTGATGAAGAGATACCCTCTGATATAAAGGAAGTTAATCCCGGTACGCTAAACCTTATTCTCAATAAGCAGGTAACTAACAAAGAAAGGCTTTTGTTGCTGAATCTTTTAGCTGCTCATCACGAGGTTAAACTTTACTCATATAAGGAAAACCCTGCATTAAAGGGCCTCAAGTTCTGTGGAACGGCGAATTACTACACAGAAGCTCCAAAGATATTCAGACTTTCCAAGTTGAACCTGAATGCAACCTTAAGGTCAATCCGAAACGGCATTCCCCTTAGATGTATTGATATCATGGGGTGCCATGGAGCTTTGCTTACCAACTATCAGAAGGATTTCGATGATCATTTTATAGATGGTCAAAACGTAATCTTCTACACATCCGCAGAGGAAGCTTTGGAGAAAGCCAATTTCTACCTAAGCCATGAAACCGAAAGACAAAAAATTGCTGATGCCGGCTATGAGACCATAAAGAAATACTATGATTATCCGGTAAAGATTAAAGAAATGTTTACCATGTCTGGATTGGATTATCTGATTCCGAAGAAATCACGTTAGGCGAAGGAGGCAGCGATGAACGTTTTATATATTCATACGAATGAAGAACGGGATAAAGAGATATTTGCCGCCTTTGCAGGAACTGATGCGGTAATCTCTGAGTACACAGCACCGACACCGGAAGAAGCCAATGAAAGCTACGCCCCCGGACTTTTGAAAGCCATGGAGGAAAGCGGAGCGGACGTGGTTTTTGCAACAGCATACTTTCCTATTGTAAGCATTGCTTGTGAGGCGATGAAGAAGAAATATATTGCTTATTGTCAAAGGCCCTACAATCCAAGCCTGTATTCCTGCACTTTGGTGAACGAGGCTAATCTGGTTTTTGTACCTGATTATACGGTTTACGAGAGTTTCAACAGAGAGGGCTTTACTAACGTTTTGTTTATGCCTTTGGGAGTGGCCGAAGAAGCAATAGCATCAGATGTAACCGAAGAGGATAGTGAGGGCGAAGAGGGGGTAGATCTTACCATTACTCAGAATGTTGTTTCAAGGGACTCTTTGCCACTTAACCTTTTGACTGCAGCCAGCCCTCTTAAAGATTCCACAAAGGGGTATCTTGAGGGATGCATCGCATGCAGGCATCAGATCAGGGGCCTGCCCTCAATGTATCAGTATTTACCTCCTTATATTAAAGAAGATATAGGAGCCTGCATTAAGATGGATTTGGCTGCCGACAGTGTGGAAACCGCGGCATCATATTTTGACAACAGATCATTTAATGATTTGGTGACTGTTGCTGACAGGGACATCCATTTTGGAACCCTGTTTAAAAATGATCATTTCAGGAAAATAAGAATATACGGGAACTATTCGGGTTCTGTAGACAAGACAGGTGATGAGGAGGATAGAAAGTGGGATATTTCCTCAAGCCCTTCACTGGCTCGTGGCCCTGAATTTGCTTCTGCAGTCCGTAAGAGTAAAATAAATCTCATTATACCTCACCGCAACTGGCTAAGCGGCATTTCAGGACGGACCTTTGACACATTTGCTGCCGGGGGATTCGTTATGAGTCCTGTTATGGGAGATATAGCGGGGCTGTTTGAACCTATGAAAGAGGTTTTATATGTTGATGAGTTCAATATGGCAAGTCGCAGTGTATACTACAAGAACCACCCCACAGAGCGCATAGAGATTGTAAATTCGGTACTTTCGGAGCTGAGGGAGAACCATACTTATTTGCACAGAATTGAAGGAATGTTTGCAAATATCTAAAAATTTGTTAAAAAATTTCTTTAAAGGGGTAAAGTATTAAAAAAAGCATCCGATATAGGTAATAGAAAGTTAAGTTACATAACTTGTAGCAAGAGTAAAGTAAACAAGACAAGCAAACCGGCAGGATGCCAAAAGGCATGGAAGCCATTTCACATTTAAGGAGGAAATCACATGGTAGTACAGCATAACTTAACAGCAATGAACTCAAACAGAATGCTCGGCATTACAACAAAGTCTCAGGCAAAAGCAACTGAGAAGCTCTCATCCGGTTACAAGATTAACCGTGCAGCAGATGACGCAGCAGGATTATCAATAAGTGAGAAAATGCGTAAGCAGATCAGAGGCCTTACACAGGCTTCATCTAACGCACAGGACGGTATCTCAGCAGTACAGACAGCTGAAGGTGCATTAACAGAAGTACACGATATGCTTCAGAGAATGAACGAGCTTGCAGTTAAAGCGGCAAACGGAACAAACTCCGAAGACGACAGAGCATACATCCAGGCTGAGGTTGATCAGCTCGTAACAGAGATTGATCGTGTATCCACAACCACAAAGTTCAACGAGACATATCTCTTAAAGGGCGACCATGGTGATGGAACAGGTACACTTTCTTTCACAACAGCAGAAGGTAATATCACAGATAAAATCGGCGGAACAAATATTTCATTTGATGCTGATGGTATTGCTACAGTAGCACTTGCTTCAACAGCAGCTGTATCTGTTACATATGGTAAAGTGACTTATGGAGCCGCCGCCACAGATTCAACATTACCCAACAATTCAACGACTGTTGCAGGTCAGCAACTGACAGTAAACGGAAAGTCTTTCATCCTTTACGATGGAGCAACAGATTCGGAACTTAAGGCAAATGAAACCCCCACATTCGCTGCAGACACAGAAGTAGATGGCTATGTGAAAACAAGTTTTGATCAGGATGAACTTACCACCCTTAACAAGGCAGAAGGATCTTCACCTTATGTTTTCACAAGCAAAGAAAAATTCATAACAGCTATAAAAGATGAGTTAAGCTCACTCAACATTGGAAAAGACGTTAAGTCACTTAAGGTTGATAGCGATGGAACAGTTACCGTAACAGCATTCGCAGACCTTAACAAGGGCCTCGATATCAGCCTCCATGTAGGTGCTGACTCAACCAAGGACAACAAGATTGGACTTACAATCGAGATGATGTCCGCAAGAGGCCTTGGCATCAACGGATTAAAGGTTGACGGAGCTACAGATGCAAATGCAACAGCTTCTATCGACGTAATCAAAGCAGCAATCCAGAAAGTATCCGAACAGAGATCTGCACTCGGTGCTGTTCAGAACAGACTTGAGCATACAATTGCCAACCTCGACAACATCGTTGAGAACACCCAGTCTGCTGAATCCGCTATCCGTGATACAGATATGGCTACTCAGATGGTTGCTTATTCCAACAACAACATCCTCGCTCAGGCAGGACAGGCAATGTTGGCACAGGCTAACCAGTCTAACCAGGGAGTTATGTCACTCCTTCAGTAATGTGACAATCAGAGATATTCCCCAACTGTCACATAATACATTCCTAAGTATGAATAGGGCGCCGGGATTTACATCCCAGGCGCCCTTATTATGTGGTAAGATATAAATATAAAAATAGTTTTAATTTGGGGTTAAGTTTCTACAATTCTGTCCGATATAAGTATTAGATGAGTTAAATAACTCGAAATGCTAATTAAAAAAATAAACGGGCAGGATGCCAATCGGCACGGAAGCCGCTTTTAATTCTAAGGAGGAAATCACATGGTAGTACAGCACAACTTAACAGCAATGAACTCAAACAGAATGCTCGGCATTACAACAAAGTCTCAGGCAAAAGCAACTGAGAAGCTTTCATCCGGTTACAAGATTAACCGTGCAGCTGATGACGCAGCAGGATTATCAATAAGTGAGAAGATGCGTAAGCAGATTAGAGGTCTTACACAGGCTTCATCTAACGCGCAGGATGGTATCTCAGCAGTACAGACCGCAGAAGGTGCATTAACAGAAGTACATGATATGCTTCAGAGAATGAACGAACTTGCAGTTAAAGCAGCAAACGGAACAAACTCCGAAGACGACAGGGCATACATTCAGGCCGAGGTAGATCAGCTTGTTACCGAGATTGATCGTGTATCCACAACCACAAAGTTCAACGAGACATATCTCTTAAAGGGTGATCACGGTGATGGTACCGGTACACTTAGTTTCACAGAGGCTTCCAAGAATGTTATGGGAATAACTGATGGAAGTGATTCCTTTGACGTTAATGGTGAAAAAGATGTTGTAGCCGCTAATGGCAAGACATCCGGAGACTTAAGTGATGCCGGAATCACAGAAAAAACAGGTGCCATCCCTGGTACAAATCCCGCAGTTAATTATGAAGCGAGCACATTTCAAGCAGCAACAATAACTGTAAATTCAAAGGTATACACTCTCGTAACTGATTTTGCACAGGGTAAAGGCCAGACAACTACACTTGATGATGTAGTAAACGGACTTAAAGATAACGTAACAGCAAACGAGAAGCGTTATTATACATCCCTTTCAGATTTGGCAGATGCTATTAAGGCAGACAACGCTAAGGATCTTAAGGCAGTAAGTGTAACAGCAGATGCTGCTGGCAAGATGACAGCTAAGCTTACCGCATTCTCAGACCTTAACAAGGGTCTTGATATCAGCCTTCACGTTGGTGCTGATTCTACAAAAGACAACAAGATTGGCCTTACAATTGAGATGATGTCAGCTCGTGGCCTTGGAGTAAACGGAATCAGAGTTGACGGAGCTACAGACGCTAATGCAACTGCATCTATCGATACAATCAAAGCAGCAATCCAGAAAGTATCCGAGCAGAGATCTGCACTCGGTGCCGTTCAGAACAGACTTGAGCATACAATTGCCAACCTTGATAACATCGTTGAGAACACCCAGTCTGCTGAATCTGCTATCCGTGATACAGACATGGCTACTCAGATGGTTCAGTACTCCAACAATAATATCCTTGCTCAGGCAGGCCAGGCAATGTTGGCACAGGCTAACCAGTCTAACCAGGGAGTTATGTCACTCCTCCAGTAACGTGACTATCCGGGGCAGCAGACCCCAATCGTCACACAATATCTTCCTAAGTTTGAATAGGGCGCCGGGATTTACATCCCAGGCGCCCTTATTTTTATTGTACAGTTAAGATTTTTGGCTTTTTTGCCGATATTTTATTTGGGAAAAAATTATAAAACGGTGGAAACTTTGGAGGAAATTACATGGTAGTACAGCACAATCTAACTGCAATGAATTCGAACAGAATGCTTGGCGTAACAACAAAGAGTCAGGCAAAAGCAACTGAGAAGCTTTCATCCGGTTACAAGATTAACCGTGCGGCTGATGATGCAGCAGGATTATCAATAAGTGAAAAGATGCGTAAACAGATCAGAGGACTTACTCAGGCCTCCTCAAATGCGCAGGATGGTATCTCGGCAGTGCAGACGGCAGAGGGCGCATTAACAGAAGTTCATGATATGCTCCAGAGAATGAACGAACTTGCGGTAAAAGCGGCAAACGGAACAAACTCCAAAGACGACAGAGACTATATTCAGGCTGAGGTTGACCAGCTTGTTACAGAGATTGACCGTGTATCCACAACCACAAAGTTTAACGAGACATATCTTTTAAAAGGTGATCATGGCGATGGAACGGGAACGCTCAGTTTTCTTGAGGCTTCCAAAGCTGTGAATTCTTCAAACGATACCGATATTTTTGATGGGAATGGGGAGAAGACATTAGATGTGTTTCATGCGGATTTACCTCAGGATGTTGATGATTTGGGCTTATATGTTACACCTATAGTTGAGCCTGCGGGATCGGGAACTGGGTCACAGCAAGTTAGCAGCTTTCGATGGAATGCGATAAGCATAGGGGATGTGCATTATACCCTGCTGTATGATTTTAAGGTTGGGCACGACACATCTGGAGTAGAATATGGAACTACCATTGATGATGTAAAGAAAGCCTTTGATGACGCATTTGGCGATGAGCGTGAAAAATATATTACTAATCTTTCTGAACTGGAAAGAGAAATAAAAAATGACAGTAATGGAAATTTCAAAAATGTCAGAGTAGAGTTGAAAGATGATATAAATTATTGCGTTAAAATCACTGCCTTCTCAGATCTTAACAAGGGCCTTAACATTAGCCTTCACGTTGGTGCCGATTCCACAAAAGATAACAAGATTGGCCTTACGATTGATATGATGTCAGCTCGCGGCCTTGGCATCAACGGCTTGAGAGTTGATGGGGATACGGCCGACAACGCGACAAATTCAATTGACACCATCAAAGCAGCTATCCAGAAAGTATCAGAGCAGAGATCTGCACTCGGTGCTGTTCAGAACAGACTTGAACACACAATTGCCAATCTCGATAACATCGTTGAGAACACCCAGTCCGCTGAATCTGCTATCCGTGATACAGATATGGCTAAGCAGATGGTTGCTTACTCCAACAATAGCATCCTTGCTCAGGCAGGCCAGGCAATGCTCGCCCAGTCCAACCAGTCCAACCAGGGCGTTCTTAGCTTACTTGGTTAATCTAACATTTGAATTGTTAAATCTTTATAAAAATAATGGACATAACTTGAATTCACGCATGCCATATGTTAGCATTTATACATAGGTTATTTCACGTGGCGTTCAGCCAATGACGGCAACCAAGTCTGGTTCCTGATGAAATCCCTAAGAAAAAACAAATAAAGGGAGCATCAGGAAATGCTCCCGGAATAGGAGCATTATGAAGCAATATGAAGAATTGATGTTCCGTGACGATTTTATGTTTGGAAAGGTCATGGAAGATGTAAATTTGTGCCGGAAGGTACTAGAAAGGCTGATGCAGTACGACATAGGAGAACTTGTAACTCCAATGCGTGAGCATGAGGTGAAGTTTACTCAGGACGGAAAATCGATAAGACTTGATATATATACTGAGGACGTTGAGAGTAACACGATTTATGATGCAGAAATGCAAAACCTTAACAAGAAGAGGATAGAATACTATTCTCTTCCCAAAAGATCTAGAGAATATCAGTCTATGATAGATATGGATCAGCTTTTAAAAGGGACCTCTTATCGCAAGCTTAAGGACAGCAAGGTGATTTTTATCTGTACCTTTGATCCTTTTGGAAGAGGGTTATACAAATACAGCTTTGAGGAAAACTGTATTGAGGATGAAAGCCTGAGCCTTAACGATGGTACGAGCAAGATTTTTTATAATACTACATCTGAAGCTTTAGACATACCGAATGATATTAAACTACTGTTTGAATACATTAACGACGGTAAACCAAGAGATACTCTCACAGATGAAATCGACATTGCAGTGGACATTGCAAGGAAAAATAAAGAATGGGGGTCTGCGTATATGAAATCAGTAACTATTCTTGATGATGTAAGAGAAGAAGGAAGAGAAGAAGGAAGGGAAGAAGGAAGGGAAGAAGGAAGGGAAGAGGGAAGAGAAGAAACCCTAGTGGCTTCAACACAGAAGCTTGCACGGTTCTTAAGAGAGCATGGCAGGCTTAGTGAAGAGGAAGCTGAAGTAAAGGCAAAAGAAATCTTGAATAACTGAGGGCGTCCGGGATTAATCCCGGGCGTCTTTTTCCGCCAAGGCTGCCTTACGTGTATGTTCGATGATTCTGTGCTTTCTCCCGTAGGTTTAACCGAGACTTCGAGCGTGGACTACGTGAAAGAGATGCTAAAAGGCATGCTTTTCACGTAGGTAATGGCTTGACAAATCCCGGGAACTACGTGATAAAATCAAGAAATCCAGATTATTACCCGTAGGTGAGCAGAAAAATAGCAGGAACGTACTTATAATTGTAAATTTAAGCTTCGGTGCCAATCCGAAAAATCTTGATAAATCCCAAAAAATGCTTGATTTTCAAAGTAAGTGCAACACCTAAGTAAAATAATAAAAACAGAGGGATTTCAAGGCTTTAAAGCTTTGATTTCGCCTCTGTTTTGTTGTATATATGGCCTTTATTCGCCTGATTTTGGAAGCTTTTGACATGACTTTAAGGCCCTTCGTCGGGGCCTTTCAGAGTAAATGCAACACATTATATGTTGCACTTAGTCTGACACTATTTAAGGAGCGAAGGGGTTAGGTTTACGTCCTTTGGATCTATCTGCTCCATTCCGAGAAGAATAAAGAAGTCTTCCGGAAATAACACTTTTGCTACGTCAAAAGCTGATTTACCATGCAGTTCTTTGCGGATATAACTGTTCACATGGTTCATCATTAAACTTATATCCTTCTGCACAAAGGGTTCTAAAGATGTTCCCTTGGGTATTACATAGCGGATAAGCTCATGGTTCTTTTCGCAGGAGCCTTTCTGCTCGGAATGTCTGGGCTCACAGAAGAAGACCTTTGTACGTTTACCACCGTTAATGGACCGTTCTATGCCTTTTATATCTTCAAATTCATGGCCATTATCGGTCAAAATCGCCGGGAACATCTCTTTAAACAATTCGGTACCAAGTGAAAGCTCAATGGCGTCTAAAGCCTCAAGAATACACCTGGATGTATGCTCATTAAGAATCATGGCAAACTGAAGCCTCGGTACCGGAAAGTGTAAGGTCAAAAGCACGGCCTTATCAGTTCTTATGCCTTCAACACAGTCCATCTGAACAGCAGATATGCCTGTTTCTTCGACATACGTAAGGTAATCTTCATACTTTCGCCCTGTTTTATCTACGTTAGATTGGCGATACTCCCTTGACAGGTCTTTTCGCCTTTGACGGCGCTTAACGGCATTACGAAGGTCTATGTTTCTGGCATCAAGCTTGCAATCACATATCAGACGTCTGAGCGTTGATTCTGACACAGGAAGGTCATTTGAATGAAGGATATGATAAACAAGACTGCCCCTTCTTAATAAGTGGTGTGACGGTTGAGTTTATGCAATCAAGTTCTTCTTCTGTCAAATCAAATCCATTCCGGGATTCAACAAGAACCTTTTTATACGCTTCATCTGCGGCAGCTCCTTTGTATCTTTCCTTGCTTCGGTAACACTTTGCTTTCGTGCATCCATTACATAGATTTGTTCCGTATTCAGCTTTATAATCGCATATAGCTTCAACAAAATCGGGACAATACTTGCTTGCCCTTGGACATGTCTTACAGAGCTTTGTGCACCTGTTATAAGCACCTCCGCAAACATGGTGCCGTCTGCATTCACGAGAGAGGATACAGTTACAGCCATTGCCGGAAGTCTTTACCGTATGGTTCTTTATCTCTCTTGAGATAGTAGATGGCGACTTATCCAGGCGAGCAGCGATATAACGGATTGATTGTCGCTCATTAAGAAATGTCTCAATCCTGATCCTGTCATCCCTGGTAAGGTGTGTTTTTCTTTTTGCTACAGTTTTGGTTTTACTCATAGAAGTCCTTTCTATGCATACAAAAATACACCCACAACGGCTGCTTTTGGGTGCATTTAATAAAACCATCAAATTTCCTATTGTAAAACAGTAAAAATAATGCTACTGTATAGTTAGTTGATGGTGTAATACACCACGAGGTGAAAGCATCGGGAAGTCCGTCAAAACTTGACCCGGTGCTTTTTGTATGCAGTTTTCCACCCTTAATTATAAAACCGTCCTGGGCTTGCAGAAACTTGGAAAAATATATAAACTTTTTGCATCAGATGCAAAAGGAGTGTTGAAATGAACCAAAAAGACTTTGCAGAGAACATAGGAAAGATAATCCGCAGGTACCGCCGTAAGAGAGGTTATACCTTGGATAATCTGTCTCCGATGATAGATGTCAGCACAGCAACCTTAAGCAGGTATGAAAACGGCAAAATCGATATCTCAGCATCCACTATGGCCAAGATAAGTGAAGTATGCGACTTTTCCATCGAGGAATATACCCGAGAGCCGTATCCTGAGCCTCCAAGTGAAATGTTTAAGAGTATTTCCGGCTACAAACGGATGAAAGCAAAATTGACAGCCAAGGAAAAGAAGACTGAGAAAGATTTTAATACGTATATCGAGGTAGACAGACCAGTAAAGGGCGAGGCTTTAAGGCTTGCTTATCAGCTGGATATTCTTGCAAAGGCAGACGGTTCCAAAGAGTTAAAAAATGCCGTTAATTCCGTAAAAACATACATATCTGAGGAAAAAGATAAAGATATGTGCGACAGGCTTATGGCATACATGAAGTTGTTCAGTGACATGCATAAACCGTAAATCCGACTTGATTTTTCATCTTATTGTAGTATAATGAGGACAAATAAAGCTAAAAACAAAAGTCGGAATTAAAATCAAAATACAGAGAAGAGGAAGAAATCGCAGGGCGCAGGCTGTGCGATTTTTGATTTATAAAGAAGAAAGTGCTATAATAATAGTGTAAATTATTTTTTTATGTGAGACCTATGCCACATTATGGGCGGTGCCCGTGGTAAGTCAGTTAGCGAGTGTATTTAAAACTAAGAAGTATTTTTAATGGTGGAATAGGGCATGAGGTTCTAGTGGCACATGACTGAGACGACGCCATTAAAAAAGAGGAAGACCATTTTATTTGTCGAGTATTCTCCCATAATTAGAGTATATAACAGATGAAATGGAGAAGAATTAAATACGGAGCAATCCGTGGTAATTAACTTATCAGGGATTGCGAGCGTAGAGCTTTCCCTGTTGAAATATAACAAACAAGGAAAGCGAGGTAAACAAATGATATGTGTAGAAATCGATGAGTTAACACCGTGTCTTAAAAAAGCGGAAACAGGCGAATTATTTGACACAGAAGTTATACGCATCAAAAGAAAGAGTTTTCTTCAGAAGTACAACAAACAAAATGGCTGGTATGTAAATTGGAGCGATTTGGCCACAAATTATGAGGTCTATGCTTTAGTTCTTAAAGGAACTGTTGAGATTCAGGGTTTAGTCGCAATGAAATACAATGACGAAGCACAAGCCACTTTTGTCGATTGGATGGTAGCAAATCCCAAAAGTAATCCGCAAAAAGCAGAAGCTAAGGAGTTTATCGGTATAGGCGGGCATCTATTTGCAATTGCCGTGGATAAATCTTTAGAGTATGGTACCAATGGCGAGTTCTATGGCTTTGCAGCAAATCAAAAGTTGTTAGAGCACTATGAGAAAAGCTTTAATGCCATATATGTTGGGGCTTTGCATGACTACCATTTTATTGTTCCTGAAGAGGAAGCTCTAAAAATCAAAGAGGAATATAACTATGATTGGACAGATGACGAGTTATAAGGAATCCCTTACCACAACTCCATACCGCGATTATTCACCGCTTCTATCAATCAAAATAGATTATAAGAGGCTGATTGCTTATGCGAAGGAAAAGGGAGTGTCACCATCTGAACTTTCAGATGATGAAAGAAACCAGTTTATTGCCAATTCAGATATGAAAAAAATAAGAGAAATAAGGGCAAAACTTGGTGTTTAAAATCTACGCAAACGTATTTAAAACACATGTCTAGTAAGAGTCATAGCAAACAGCTATGACTCTTATTTTTTATCCTCAAACCTGTCAGATTAAATGCAACACTCCACTCCTGTCAGAGTAATTGCAACATGGTGTTGCACTTACATTGAAAAATTACAAATCCCAAAAAATCCTTGACAAATCCCCCCAAATATCATTATACTAATCAAGAATGCGCATTAATGCGTGTTTTTGTGTTGCGCTCATCAATAGAGACGACACAGTAACAACCTATTATATAGGAAGAAACAAAATACTAAAAAGAAAGAGGTGAAACAGAATGCCAACATTTAACCAGTTAGTTAGAAAGGGTCGTGAGACATCTGTAAAGAAGTCTACAGCTCCTGCTCTTCAGAAGGGTTACAACTCTCTTCACAAGAAGGCAACTGACACAGCATCTCCTCAGAAGAGAGGCGTGTGCACAGCTGTTAAGACAACGACTCCTAAGAAGCCTAACTCAGCTCTTAGAAAGATCGCCAGAGTACGTCTTTCCAACGGAATCGAAGTAACAAGCTACATTCCCGGTGAGGGCCACAACCTTCAGGAACACTCAGTTGTTCTTATCAGAGGCGGAAGAGTTAAAGATCTTCCCGGTACCAGATATCACATCATTCGTGGTACACTCGATACTGCAGGTGTTGCCAACAGAAAGCAGGCTCGTTCCAAGTACGGCGCTAAGAGACCTAAAGCAGGTAAGTAATCGCTGCTTGGACAAGTAGGAAACCGGATTTGTATCCGGCCACAAATTTGATTTAAGTGTTGGATTTCTGTTTTATTTGAATTAATAAAGCAATACCGCACGAACACATTCAATTTTGTGAGTACCTAAGATTTAACGTAATTATTAATAGTTAAGGAGGGAAGAAACGTGCCACGTAAAGGACATATTCAGAAAAGAGACGTGTTGGCTGATCCTTTATACGACAACAAGGTAGTAACAAAGCTTATCAACAACATCATGCTTGATGGTAAGAGAGGCGTTGCTCAGAAGATCGTATACGGAGCTTTTGCCAATGTTGAAGAGAAAGCAGGAAAGCCTGCTATCGAAGTTTTCGAAGAGGCAATGAACAACATCATGCCTGTTCTCGAAGTTAAAGCAAGACGTATCGGTGGTGCCACATATCAGGTACCTATCGAAGTTCGTCCCGACAGACGTCAGGCTCTCGGTTTAAGATGGCTCACAATGTTCTCACGTAAGAGATCTGAGAAGACCATGGTTGAGAGACTTGCTAACGAAATCTTAGATGCAGCCAACAACACAGGCGCATCTGTTAAGAGAAAAGAAGATATGCACAAGATGGCTGAAGCTAATAAGGCTTTTGCTCATTACAGATTCTAGTAGGAGGAGAATATCTTGGCTGGAAGAGAATATCCATTAGAGAGAACCAGAAATATCGGTATTATGGCTCATATCGATGCAGGTAAGACTACAACGACAGAGCGTATTCTCTACTATACCGGTGTTAACTACAAGATCGGTGATACTCACGAAGGTACTGCAACCATGGACTGGATGGAGCAGGAGAAAGAGAGAGGTATTACCATCACTTCAGCAGCTACAACCTGTCACTGGACTCTGCAGGAGCAGAACAAACCCAAGAAGGGTGCTCTTGAGCACAGAATCAACATCATCGACACCCCCGGTCACGTAGACTTTACCGTAGAGGTAGAGCGTTCACTTCGTGTACTTGACGGTGCTGTCGGCGTATTCTGCGCAAAGGGCGGTGTTGAGCCTCAGTCAGAGAACGTATGGCGTCAGGCTGATACATATAACGTACCCCGTATGGCATTCATCAATAAGATGGATATCCTGGGTGCTAACTTCTATGCAGCTGTTGACCAGATTAGGACTCGTCTTGGAAAGAATGCTATCTGCATTCAGTTGCCTATCGGCAAGGAAGACGATTTCAAGGGAATTATCGATTTATTCGAGATGAAAGCTTACATCTACAATGATGATAAGGGCGAGGACATCTCCATTGTTGATATCCCTGATGATATGAAGGATGAGGCTGAGTTATATCACACTGAGCTCGTTGAGAAAGTCTGCGAACTCGATGATGATTTAATGATGACTTATCTTGAAGGTGAGGAGCCCAGCATTGATGCTATGAAGGCTGCTCTTCGTAAAGGTACATGTGAGTGTACAGCAGTTCCCGTATGCTGCGGTACTGCATACAGAAATAAAGGTGTTCAGAAGCTTCTTGATGCTGTTATCGAGTACATGCCTTCACCTGTAGACATCCCTGCTATCAAGGGTACAGATATGGAAGGTAACGAGATCGAGAGACATTCATCTGATGATGAGCCTTTCGCAGCTCTTGCATTCAAGATCATGACTGACCCCTTCGTAGGAAAACTTGCTTACTTCCGTGTTTACTCCGGAACAATGAACTCAGGTTCCTACGTATACAACTCCACAAAGGATAAGAAGGAGCGTGTAGGTCGTATCCTTCAGATGCACGCTAACAAGAGAGCTGAGCTTGATAAGGTTTACTCCGGCGATATCGCTGCAGCAGTAGGATTCAAGTTCACATCTACAGGTGATACAATCTGTGATGAGCAGCATCCCGTAATCCTTGAGTCTATGGAGTTTCCTGAACCCGTTATCGAGCTCGCTATCGAGCCCAAGACTAAGGCAGGTCAGGATAAGATGGGTGAAGCTCTTGCTAAACTTGCAGAGGAAGATCCTACATTCCGTGCACACACCAACACTGAGACAGGTCAGACAATCATCGCGGGTATGGGTGAGCTTCACCTTGAGATCATTGTTGACAGACTTCTTAGAGAGTTCAAGGTTGAGGCTAACGTAGGTGCTCCTCAGGTTGCATACAAGGAAGCTATCACAAAGGCTGTAGACATCGACTCCAAGTATGCTAAGCAGTCCGGTGGTCGTGGTCAGTACGGTCATTGTAAAGTTAAATTCGAGCCCATGGACGTTAACGGCGAAGAGACATTCAAGTTCGAGTCCACCGTTGTCGGCGGTGCTATTCCTAAGGAATACATTCCTGCTGTCGGCGAAGGTATCGAGGAGGCTACTAAGGCCGGTATCCTTGGCGGATTCCCTGTTGTTGGTGTTTACGCTAACGTTTATGACGGATCTTACCATGAGGTCGACTCCTCCGAGATGGCATTCCACATTGCCGGTTCCCTTGCATTCAAGGAAGCTATGCAGAAGGGTGCACCTGTTCTCATGGAGCCTATCATGAAGGTAGAAGTAACCATGCCTGAGGAATACATGGGCGACGTTATCGGTGATATCACCGCTCGTCGTGGAAGCATCGATGGTATGGATGATATCGGCGGCGGAAAGCTTGTTCGTGCTTTCGTTCCCCTTGCTGAGATGTTCGGTTATTCAACAGACCTTCGTTCAAGAACTCAGGGACGTGGTAACTACTCAATGTTCTTCGAGAGATATGAGCAGGTACCTAAGAACGTTCAGGAGAAGGTTCTTTCTGAGAAGAAGGCTTGATTACTGAAATAATGCTTGAAAAACGGGCAATTATTTAATATAATCATTTATAACCGAGTGAAAATTTTTAAATTGAAATTTTTTCATAAAACCTAGGAGGATTATTTAAAATGGCAAAAGCTAAGTTTGAAAGATCTAAAGCCCATTGTAACATTGGTACCATCGGCCACGTTGACCATGGTAAAACAACTCTTACAGCAGCTATCACAAAGGTTCTTGCTGAGAGAGTTCCCGGTAATGAGAAAGTAGATTTCGAGAATATCGATAAAGCTCCCGAAGAGAGAGAGCGTGGTATCACAATTTCTACAGCACACGTTGAGTACCAGACAGAGAAGAGACACTATGCACACGTTGACTGCCCCGGCCATGCTGACTACGTTAAGAACATGATCACCGGTGCTGCACAGATGGATGGTGCTATCCTCGTTGTTGCTGCTACTGACGGTGTTATGGCTCAGACAAAAGAGCACATCCTTCTTTCTCGTCAGGTAGGTGTTCCTTACATCGTTGTATTCATGAACAAGTGTGATATGGTTGACGATGAAGAGCTCCTTGACCTCGTAGAGATGGAGATCACAGAGCAGCTTGAGGAGTATGACTTCAAAGGCTGTCCTATCATCAGAGGTTCAGCTCTTAAGGCTCTTGAGGATCCCAACGGTGAGTGGGGCGACAAGATCATGGAACTCATGAACACTGTTGATACATATATCCCCGATCCTGTACGTGCTACAGATCAGCCTTTCCTTATGCCTGTTGAGGACGTATTCACAATCACAGGTCGTGGTACTGTTGCAACCGGTAGAGTTGAGCGTGGTACAATCAAGCTCAACGAGGAAGTTGAAATCGTTGGTATCAAGGAAGAGATTAAGAAGACAGTTGTTACCGGTATCGAGATGTTCAGAAAGCTTCTTGATTACGGTGAAGCTGGTGATAACATTGGTGCACTTCTTCGTGGTATCGCTAGAACTGAGATCGAAAGAGGTCAGGTTCTTGTTAAGCCCGGTTCAGTAAAGTGCCACACAAAGTTCACAGCTCAGGTTTACGTTCTTACTAAGGACGAGGGTGGACGTCACACACCTTTCTTCAACAACTATCGTCCTCAGTTCTACTTCAGAACAACTGACGTTACAGGTGTATGTAACCTTCCCGCTGGCACAGAGATGTGCATGCCTGGTGATAACGTAGAGATGACAATCGAGCTCATCCATCCTATCGCTATGGAGCAGGGTCTTACATTCGCTATCCGTGAGGGTGGTAGAACAGTAGGTTCAGGAAGAGTTGCTACAATCATCGAGTAATTTAGAGCGAACAGCCCAACCCAATATGTAATTAAACTCCCGAGGACTCCTCGGGAGTTTTTTTATATTTTCTTTATAATCCCTTTGCGATTATTTTAGGTTCCCCCCGTATACTACCAAGTAGAAACGGAGGGAATTTTAATTTTATGAAAGACTTTTTATTAGAGACAAACGTACTTACCAAAAAGTACGGGGGAAAAGCTGTAGTTGATCATGTAAACCTTCACATTAAGAAGGGTGAGATATATGGTTTGATTGGTCCCAACGGAGCCGGCAAAACAACAATCATGAAAATGATAGCAGGCTTTGCGAGCCCCACAGAAGGAGAGATCAAACTTTTTTCCGATAAGGACAGAGAAAGAAGAATCGGCGCTTTGATTGAGGCTCCGGGAATCATTGGAAATCTAAATGCTTTCGACAATATGAAGCTTAAAGCATTGGCCATGGGCGTATACGACAAGCAGTCGATTCTTGACATTCTTAACATAGTAGGCCTTGAGAATGACAAGAGGAAAAAAACCAAGAACTACTCCCTTGGAATGAAACAGAGACTTGGAATCGGCCTTGCACTTATAGGGCATCCGGATTTCCTTATCCTTGATGAGCCCATAAACGGACTTGATCCTCAGGGAATTACCGAAGTCAGAGAACTGATTATAAAGCTCAGCAAGGAGCGTGGCATGACAATCATGATTTCAAGCCACATTTTGGAGGAGTTAAGCAAGGTTGCCAATGTGTTTGGCATTATAAATCACGGCAAACTGATTAAGGAACTTACCGAAGAGAAGCTTAAAGCCGAATGTGAAGAAAAGATAGAAATAATCACGGAAAACACCGACCTTGCATCATCAATTCTTGAAGAGAATGATATTAAGGACTTCGAGGTTGTTGAGGCCGACAAGATTCATCTTTATGGCAACCAGTCCAAGGTGCCGGCCATAAACAGAATGCTTGTACAGCACGGAGTGGACATTAACGGTATCCATGTTGTTGGCTCTTCGCTGGAGAACTACTATCTTTCTTGCATTGGGAACGGAGGAAATTAGAAATGCTAAATCTCATAAGAATGAATTTATACAGATTTTTAAGGGAGAAGACTTACATATCCCTGATTGTGATCATGCTTTGCTCGGTATTTGTATCTGCTGTTGTCATAGAACTTGCTACGGATGAAAGTGTTCAGGTCACAAAAACAGTGGATGAAAACGGACAAGAGTTATATACCATGGAAAAGGTGGATGAAGAAAATGGCTTGGAACTGAGCATGCAGTCGGAATCCGGTCCCGACATCACAATTGCGGAGATATTTGCGGGAATACTGGGAAGCGTTATGACAATGATTTCGGGAATATATGCCGTAATCTACAGTGACACGGAACGAAGGCAGGGCTTTGTCAAGAATCTGACGGTAAGAAAGAGGGAACGCGTTTCTGTTTTCGCAGCCAAAGCAGTTCCTGTCCTGTTCTACAATTTCCTTTGCATGGTGGCAATACTTGCAGGCATTTTTATAGCAAATTCCCTGGCATACAATGTTCCCTTTGGAGATATTGCGGGATTTGGGCGCTACTTTGGAGTGCAGCTCATGCTTTCAACAGCCTTCGGGATATTTGCTCTTGCCATTTATGAGCTTATAAGAAGGGAAGTTGTGGCAGTGATCGTAGTCATTTTCACGGCTCTTGGCCTGGTTGGGAAAATTGTACAGCTTTTGGAGATGGGACTTGTGGAAGTTGGAATCTTTTCCGAAACCTTTGTGGAAAAATATGAAATAACTCAGCATATGCTGGCCTACAGATTGGGAATGATCTCCCCCGTGGACCAAAACGCCGGAACACCGTGTGCACTTATTGTTGCCATGATAGGTATGGCAGTTTATCTTGCTGCGGGAATGATTTTGTATCGCCGAAAAGATGTAGTATAATTATCCCATGACTAAAATAATTATCCTGGCTTTGGCCGGACTTTGTCTGGTATTGATTTTCACAATTGTAATGTACAGGCGACAGATTAACTCAATCTGTCGCCAGCTTCGCGTTCACAGGAGTGAAGAGTCGGGAACCGATATCTGGCTTGATTATATTCAGGGGCCCTTTGGCAAGCTTCAAAGGGAACTGAATGAATTCATAAGGGAGAAAAGGCAGGAGAAAGCGGCCTACACCGCCAAAGAAAACGCATGGAAACAGATGATTGCCAATGTCTCCCATGATATAAGAACTCCCATAACCTCCATATCGGGATACTTCCAGCTTCTAAACGAAACCGAGGATCCTGAGAAGAGGGCAGAGTATGTACGAATCATCCGGGGAAGACTTGATGAGTTTACTGCCATGCTTGAGGAGTTCTTCGTATACTCCGCATCAACAAGCGATGACCGTAAGCCTTCCATAGAAAGCTGCAACATTTCAAGGTGCGTAACCGAGTCTCTGTTTCTCTATTACGACGACATTGAGAAGAAGCTTGGCTCCGTAAAGCTGGATTTCCCGGAAAAAGACGTAATCGCCTATGCGGAAGAGGCCACATTAAAGCGAGTATTTCAGAATATCATTAAGAATGCTCTTACCCACGGAAGCGGTGACTTCCGGGTGAGATTGGCGGCTTTTCCGGAGAAGGTAACAATCATATTTGAGAATAAGACAGAGGAGAAACTTCCGGAGAACCCTAACGACGTATTCGAGAGAACCTACAGAGCCGACCCCGCAAGAAGTGCCAAGGGTACAGGCCTTGGCCTTTGTATTGCCAAGGAGTTTACGGAGAAGATGGGGGGCAGCATAAATGCCCTATGCATTGGGGACGATACATTCAGAATCACAATTGTACTTAAAGCATCAAAGATATAGAGAGGGAAAATAATAAATGGCTAAGGGAAATATACTTATAATCGAAGACAATGATGAGATTAACAGTCTTTTACAGGAAATTCTTGGGGGCGCAGGCTACCAGGTAAAGGCAGCATACTCAGGCCCTGAGGGTTTCCTTTACTTCGGACAGGAGGACTATGACTTAATCCTTTTGGATTTAATGCTTCCCGGAATGCCCGGGGAACAGATTCTTGCCAAAATAAGGGAGAAGTCCAATGTGCCTGTCATCGTTATTTCTGCCAAGACCGATATAGACGGCAAGGTTAACCTTCTTGGAAACGGCGCCGACGACTATATCACAAAGCCCTTTGATGTAAGGGAGGTTCTGGCAAGAATCGAGCTTCAGCTTAAGAAGAGCTCAGGTGGAAGCGTCGCCAAGGCGGATGATGAGGCCCTCGTATTTGAGGACTTGAAGTTTGATCCTTCAAACAAAACCCTTTATGCGGGAGACACTCCCATATCTCTCACCAAACATGAGTACAATCTTATCGGGCTTCTTATTAAATATCCTGAGAAGATTTATTCAAAGCAGGAGCTTTTCGAGCTTGCCTGGGACGAGTACTACATCGGCGAGGACAAGACCATCAACGTCCACATCAGCAATATCAGAAAGAAACTTTTCGAGGCCACAGGCAAGGAATATATCGATACTGTCTGGGGAATCGGAGTCAGACTTAAGAAACAGTAGTAATACTGTATCCTATGCCCAAGTTGTGTTATAATGGGAAACATGGAAATTCGGATAGACGATCTAAACATCAATTACAAAATAACGGGTGAAGGTGAGAAGGCCTTCGTTATCCTTCAGGGCTGGGGAACGGATTGTAACATTTATGATTCCGTAGCCCGCACTGTACTTGGAATGAAAGGCTCACCCTACAAGGTGGTTCAGTTTGATTTCCCCGGTTTCGGTGGAAGCGACGAGCCGGGGACCCCGTGGGATGTGGACGGCTATACGGATTTTTTTGTTGCCTTCATGAAGGCTATTAATGTTAAAAACGCAGTCCTCTACGGTCACTCCTTTGGAGGCAGGGTTATCATCAAACTTTTCGGAAGAGATAATTTGCCCTTCGAAATAGAAAGAGTTATTCTAAACGATGCTGCGGGAATTATGCCTAAGCGCTCTCCCAAGCAGCTAAGAAAGATAAGAAGATATAAGATTCTAAAGACTATCCTTCTTTCCAAACCCATACATGCTCTTTTCCCGGATATGATTGATTACTGGAAAGGGCAGCAGGGCTCAGCGGATTACCGCGCCGCTTCACCCATGATGAAGCAGGTCCTTGTGAAGGCGGTTAATGAGGATCTGACAGATGGCCTGTCCAATATAAATAAGGACACGCTATTAATCTGGGGAGACAAGGATACCGCAACTCCCATAGGGGATGCCCACATTATGGAGGAGAAGGTTCCGGGTGCCGGCCTTGCAGTAATCGAGGGCGCCGGACACTACAGCTTCCTTGAGAATGCGCCCCTTTTTAATTCGATACTGACTACATACCTTAAGAATTGCTGATAAGATGAATTCAATCGTAAACATACTATTAATTATATATGCCGTGTTCTTTGTGCTGGTGGCCCTTACAGCCATGTATCTGGGATTCAGATACAACCTTCACATGTTCCAGCTTAACGGCTACAAGAACCTTGAACACATTAAACGCATGGCCCCGGGAATTGGGAGACAGTGGCTTTTGCTTTTGATGCTTCCTCTTGGAGCCCTTCGCATCTTTATGTTTGTCCCCGGACTTGAGATTATTATTCTCATTTTCCTTGGACTTACTATTATGCAGTACAACTTCTGGCGTAAGCACAATACGAAGAAGAAGTTGGTTTTCACAGCAAGAGTAAAGAGGCTGGTGGTGGTTAACGCGGTATTAACCGCAGCACTGATTGCACTGCCCTGCATCTTTGTGGATTTTCAGTTTCTCTATCCCATGCTTGTGCTTTTCACAGGCCTTCAGATTATAATGCCTGTGATCACCAACATCGTAAACAAGCCTATGGAGTGGTGCGTGAACCGCTATTACATTAACGATGCCAAGCGCCGCCTTAAATCCGTGCCGAACTTAAAGGTCATCGGCATCACTGGAAGCTTTGGCAAAACCAGCGTCAAGTTCTACTTACAAACCCTCCTTAAGGATTACTTCAATGTTCTGGTTACTCCCGAGAGTTATAACACTCCCATGGGAATTGTCAAAACCATCCGCTCCTCCCTTAAACCAACCCACGAGATATTCGTATGTGAGATGGGTGCAAGACATGTGGGAGATATCAAGGAAGATACGGACATTGTTAAGCCGGACCACGCAATTATTACATCCATAGGCCCTCAGCATCTGGAGACCTTTTATACAATCGAGAATATAATGAAGACCAAGTTCGAGCTGGCGGATGCACTGCCTTCCGATGGACTTCTCTTCTTAAACGGTGACAACGAATATATAAGGAAACAGTCAGAAGGGTACAAGAACAGAATCTTCTACTGTTCGAATCCTGAAGAACTGGCAAAATGTTCTGAACCCGGCGGCTATTACGCGTCGGATATAAAGGTTTCTTCCATGGGCAGTGAATTTACGGTTCATGCCCCTAACGGAGAATCGGAGAGATTTACCACAAGACTTCTTGGATCTCAGAACGTGGTTAATATTGTGGGTGCCATTGCCTGCGCCAACACATTGGGAATCGAACTTAAGAAATTAATAGTTCCCGTAAGGCGAATTCAAAGCGTTGAGCATCGTATGCAGATAAAGGAAAACGGCAACGTCTCCATTATCGATGATGCCTACAACTCTAATCCCGTTGGCTCAAAGATGGCGGTGGAGACCTTAAGAGATTTTGACGGATTAAGAATTCTTGTAACTCCCGGTATGGTAGAATTGGGAGATAAGGAGAAGGAATATAACTTTAAGTTTGGCACCTACGCCGCGGCATGCTGCGACTATATCTTCTTAATAGGAAGAGAACATTCGGCACCAATTAGAGAAGGGGTTTTGTCCGAGGGATTCCCGGAGGATAAGTGCATAACCTTTGATAAACTTGAGGAAGCAATGAAAATGGCGTACTCCATTAAGGACTCTCGCCATAAATATATATTATTGGAGAATGATTTACCCGATAATTATAGATAAGGATGGTATGAACTATGAAAACCAGAGTAGCAGTTTTATTTGGTGGTAAGAGTGTAGAGCATGAGGTATCAGTTATCTCTGCAATACAGGCAATAATGAGCATGGATACCGAGAAGTATGATATCATTCCCGTTTACATGACCAAGGCTAACGACATGTATGTGGGAGAGGGCATCGGAGATATCAAAAGATATAAGGATATCCCTGGACTTCTCGCTTCATCTGAACTTGTAAACATGATCAGAGAGGATGGAAGATTTTATCTTGTATCTATGAAGAAGAAAGCCTTCAAGAAGGAAACAAAGATTGAGTTTGATATTGTGTTCCCCATTGTTCACGGAACCAATGTTGAAGACGGAACTCTTCAGGGCTTCATTAAGACCATTGGCGCCCCCTTCGTAGGCTGCGATGTAACCGCATCAGCCATCGGAATGGATAAGTACGCACAGAAACTTGTGTTAAAAGAGAACGAGGTTCCTGTCCTCGACAGCCTCATCTTCACTTTAAAGGATTACGAGGACATCAATGCAATCATCGAAAGAAGCGAGCAGCGCATGGGTTATCCTGTGATTGTAAAACCTGTCAATCTCGGCTCTTCCGTAGGTATCGGTGTGGCTAAGTCGAGAGAAGAGCTGATAAAGAAGATTGATGACGCTTTTTCCTATTCAAGAAGAATCATCATCGAGCACGCGATTACATATTTAAGAGAGATTAACTGTTCAGTTCTCGGTGATGAGAACGAGGCCGAGGCTTCCGAATGCGAAGAGCCTATGCACAGTGAGGATATCCTCTCTTACGAGGATAAATATGTAAGTAACGCCAAAGGCGGCAAGTCCTCCGGTATGGCGAGTGTGGCACGTAAGGTTCCCGCTGAAATCTCTCCTGAACTTCGTGAACAAATCAGAAGTCTTGCGGTTAAATCCTTTAAGACTTTGGGCTGTAACGGTGTTGCCCGAATTGACTTCATGCTTGATGAGGACAACGGCCACATTTACTTTAATGAGATTAATACGATTCCCGGTTCTCTGGCATTCTATCTTTGGGAGCCTGTGGGTGTGCCCTACAAGGAACTTCTCAACAGAATGATTGAGCTGGGACTTAAGAGAGCAAGAGAAGAGAGCAACATTACTTATGCTTTCGACACCAACATCCTTAACATGGACGTTCTTGGGGGATCCAAGAGTTCCAAATTGGGGTAAAGCTTAAAGCTAAGACGACAGCCCCCATATATTTCTTCCTAAGGCACGCTTTCGCTACCTTCGGCTACTCACGTTACTAAGCTCGAAAATACCTCGCTAAGTAACGAGTGCCTCAGAGTACCTTTGGAAGAATTATATGGGGGCTGTCGTCTTATGTTTCTGTTGTTTATTTGCTCCAGCGGCCACTGGCACCGCAGGGGAGGACCAGACCTGTTTCGGTAACGGGGAGGCCGATTTCGCTTGACTCAACCTTGCCACCGAATTTGGGTACAAGAACCTTTGAAAGCATGTAGGTAAGTACAGCAGGCTGAAGTCCCGTGGTATATGAATTGATTAAGAAGAATGCGGAGTCCTTGTTAAGGAGCTCGCTTGCCAGCTCAATAAAGGGATATACGTTTTCCTCGATTTTCCAGATTTCACCTTTGGGTCCTCTTCCGTAAGAAGGAGGATCCATTATTATGCCGTCGTATTTGTTGCCACGGCGGATTTCTCTTTCGACAAACTTCTGGCAGTCATCCACAAGCCATCTGATGGGAGCGTCTGAAAGGCCGCTTTCAACGGCGTTTTCCTTGGCCCACATAACCATGCCCTTGGAAGCGTCAACGTGGGTAACGGCTGCACCGGCCTTTGCGGCTGCTAAGGTGGCGCCGCCTGTATAAGCAAATAAGTTAAGGACCTTCAGCTGACGCTCAGGGTTCTTTTTTGATTCCTCCTTTATAATAGAAGAAAACCAATCCCAGTTGACGGCCTGCTCAGGGAACAAACCCGTGTGTTTAAAGGAAAAGGGCTTAAGACGGAAGGTCAAATCGCGATAGCTTATTTTCCACTCCTCGGGAAGGTCAAAGAACTCCCACTCACCGCCGCCCTTGGCAGAACGATGGTAGTGGCCGTTTTTCTTCTTCCAGCCGGGATTCTTGTGTTCGCACTTCCAGATCACCTGGGGGTCCGGTCTCACAAGAAGATATTTGCCCCAACGCTCCAGCTTCTCACCGTCTCCGGTGTCTATTACTTCATAGTCTTTCCAATTATCTGCAATCCACATAATAACCTCTTTTGTATTTATTTGGCATCTTGAACAAGAAAAGACAAAAAAGACGCCAAGAAAAGTCAAAAAATAACAAAATCAACAATTCTTTCCACAGCCATATTTTTTTACAATGGGATTAAAGAGAGAGATAGGAGGAGCTTGTATGTCTACGGCTGCTGTTAATGTCAATACGGATTTGGCTAAAAAGAAATCCGCAAGACGTAAGAAAACCTTCATGCTGACCACCATGGTTCTCCCGGGTGCGATATGGCTGTTGCTATTAAGATACCTTCCGATGTTCGGTATCATTTTAGCATTTAAGGATTATAAAGTATACCCCAAAAACCCCACATTGTTACAAAACATTATTCACAGTAAGTGGGTGGGCTTTTCGAAGTTCAAATTCATCGTGGCTTCCGGTAATGCCTGGATAATGATCCGAAACACCATCGGATACAACCTGATCTTCATTGTTTTGGGATTGTTCTTCGGTGTGGCATTCGCCATAATGCTTAATGAAGTAACAAGCAAGTTCGTGGCCAAGACTTACCAGACATTGATGTTCTTCCCTTACTTCATGTCATGGGTAGTAGCAAGTTATTTCCTTTATGCATTCCTTGCTCCCACAAACGGACTTATTCCTAACATGCAGAAGGCCAAGGGTGTTCCGGCGGACCAGATAATAGACTGGTACAACTACAAGAAGCCATGGCCCTTCATCCTGATAGGAGCCAGAATGTGGAAGGGAGTCGGATATGGATGTGTCCTTTACTTATCGGCCATCACAGGAATCGACTCAAGCCTCTACGAAGCAGCTTCCATTGACGGAGCAAGCAAGTGGCAGCAAATTAAATACGTTACATTACCTCACCTGAAGACAATGATCGTAATTCTGATCATCATGGACGTAGGAAAGATCTTCAATGCAGATTTCGGTTTGTTCTACAACATTCCCATGGCATCAGGTCTTCTCACATCGGTTACACAGGTTATTGATACATATGTATACTCGGCGTTGATGTCCACCAACGACCTGAGTATGTCGGCGGCGGCAGGTTTGACCCAGAATGTTTTGGGATTTGTATGTATCATGGTGGCGAATACCATAACCAAGAAGATAGACGAAGAAAGCTCACTGTTCTAGGAGGTAATATAGATGAGTGAAACAACAGCAGTTTCCCTTAAAAGAAGGAAACGCCGTATTAACGCCGTAAGTGTTCCGGCGGAAACGATAATTCATATAATAATGATTCTCTTCTGCCTGTTTTGCATAGTCCCCTTTATATTCGTGGTGATTATTTCCTTCACATCAGAAGAGAGCATAAGACAGATCGGATACTCTTTCATACCCAATGAGTGGAGCTTGGAAGGATATCAATACGTAATGAAGATGGGAACTCAGCTCTGGAGATCGTATTTTAACAGCTTCTTCATTACAGTTGTGGGTACGATCTGCTCAGTGCTTATGTGTGTCCTTTACTCATACGCACTCTTCAGGCCGGATTTCAAGTACAGAAACTTCTTCATGTTCATAAGCTTCTTTACAATGATGTTCGGTGGAGGCCTTGCTCCTACATACGCTGTAAGCAAGCAGTTACTGGGACTTCATGATAACTACGCGGCCTTGATAGTGCCACTGTTGTTCAGCCCCTTTAACATAGTAATCATGAGAACCTTCTTCCAGAGTTCGGTACCGACGGAACTTATTGAGTCGGCGGCCATAGACGGATCCGGGGAGTACAACACCTTGTTTAAGATAGTTGTTCCTATTGCCAAACCCGGCATCGCTACAATAGCTCTTTTCAATGCACTTGCCTACTGGAATGACTGGTTCACGGCAATGATTTACGTTCGTGACGCCAAGCAGTACATTCCTCTCCAGTATCTTCTTATCAAGATGCAAAGAGATGTGCAGTTCCTGTCACAGAATTCCGCATCCCTGGGAGCTGAGGCGGTTAAGGCAGCAGTTAACCTTCCTGCACAGTCCCTTAAGATGGTTCTTGTTGTAATGATCGTTGTACCTATTACCTTTGCATATCCCTTCTTCCAGAGATACATCATCTCCGGTCTGACAGTAGGTTCCATCAAAGGTTAGTAACCAATTAACGGTAAGAACGCCCGCTTTGGGGGGTGCTTACATACACACACACTTCATAAGGAGGATTTACTATGAAAAAGAAAGCTCTTGCACTTGTGCTTTCAGTTGCAATGATGGCTACTATGCTTTCAGCCTGCGGCGGAAACAGCGGTACAAGCAGTACAGACACAAGCTCCAAAACTGAATCTTCATCTACAGAGACAGCTTCATCCACAGATACAGCTGCTCCCGCTGAAGATGAGATAGCAGAGCACGTTACAATCAAGTGGTATCTCGAAGGCTCTAACGTAAGTGATGACACAGAAGTTATGGCAGCAGTTAACGAGTACCTTGGTGAGAAACTTAACATGACCCTTGAACCCATTTGGGGTACATGGGGTGACTTCGATGAAGGTGCTTCACTTTCATTACAGTCCGGTGATGATGTAGATATCTACTTCACATGTTCATGGACAACAAACGAGTATTCACAGTATGCTAAGGACGGCTACTATGTACGTCTTGACGATCCTGAGAATAACCTTCTCGAGAAATACGCTCCCGATCTTCTTGGCCTGATTCCCGATGTATTGGTTGACGGTGCCAACGTTGAGGGTGCTTCCGGATTTGGTGTATACGCAGTTCCCGGTTACAAGGATATTGCTAACCAGTACTGCTGGGATGTAAACGTAACTCTTCTTGAGAAATACGGTTACACACTTGATGATGTTAAGAACAGAACTTTCGATCAGTTCGGTGAACTCTTTGAGACAGTTAAGCAGGGTGAAGGCGCTAACTTCTTCCCTCTTCTTCCTGAGTCAAGCGTTATCGAGCGTTGTGTAAACAGAGTAGCAGCTATTGACGATAATGGTCTTCTTTCCTACTACTTCAACCCTGAGAACCCTTCAGAGCCTCTTTCCAAGTACGGTAACGTTCTTCAGAACAAGTTCGCTACTGATGAGTTCAGAACATTTGCAGAGCAGATGAGAAAGTACTATGCAGCAGGTTATGTTGATCCTGAGTGTGCTAACTCTCAGACATCTACAGAGACACGTAAGGCTCATCAGCTTGAAGGCACATACTTGATCGGTGTTCAGTCTTATGCATACGGCTACGAAGCACAGGCTTCCCAGGAGCGTGGAATTGAAGTTCAGTTCGTTCCCTGCGAAGATCCTTACATTGATACAGTTTCATCCCGTGGTGCTATGATGGCTATCTCCACAGCATCTAAGAACCCTGAGAGAGCAATGATGTTCCTTAACCTTTTGAATACTGATCCTTATCTTATGACATTACTTGAGTATGGTGTAGAAGGGGTTCATTATACACTTAACGATGACGGATGCGTAGTATTCACAGACAAGAGAGCAGATTACACTCCTTGGAGAAACGGTATGGGTAACATCACAATTCTTCCTCCTCAGGAAGGTGAAGGTGTTGGCTACGTTGAGAGATTCAAAGAGTACTATGGTGCTTCACACATGCTTCCTACAACAGGATTTACCTTTGATACAGATCCTGTAGAGACTGAGGTTGCGGCTTGTAAGTCAATTGTTGAAGAGTACTCAACAGCTCTTTACATGGGTTCAGCTAAAGACGGAATGCTTGACGAGATGTTAGAGAGACTTGACGGAGCAGGAATGCAGAAGATCGTTGACGAGGCTAACAGACAGCTCGACGAGTTCTTCAAGAGCAAATAATTAAGACTACAAGTTCTATACTACTCCTTTTGGATTCGGGCGGTCCCCCACGACCGCCCGAATCTCTATATCATCGGATGAAGAGGTATATTATATGATAGCCAGAAAAATAAGAGAAGAAGAGTTTAAGAGAGTTGATGAGCTGTTCTCGGTTTCATTCGAAAGCAAATATGACAATGATAAGACTCCCATGGAGGTCATAGAAGAGGTTAAGGCCAATCCGGACAGCAGGGAAGCCATCTTCTGGCAGGAAAGATATGCTGCCTTTGAGGATGACGATAAGACTATGATGAGTTCCTTCATTATTAGTCCTATGCTTGGTAACTTCGACGGCAATGAAGTTGCCGTAGACGGTGTAGGCGGAGTGGCAACCCTTCCTCAGTACAGAAGAAGAGGCGGAATCAGAGAATGCATGAAGGTGTTTTTGAAAGACAGCTTCAAGGCAGGTCATGAGTTCTCTTATCTTTATCCTTTCTCAACTGCATATTACAGGAAGTTTGGATATGAACTTGGGGTAGAAGCTTATGTATATAAGATTAACCTTTCCTTTATTCCAAACTTTGATGTAAAGGGTCACTGTGTACTTTCTGAGCCATCAGACAATCACCTCGATGATATTAAGGCTCTTCATTCCGTGTGGGAAAAGAAGTACAACATGATGATAATAAACCGTGACTATGAGTACGGCTTTATTACGGAGTCATCCCCCTTTAAAGATATTGTTTATACCTATATATATAGGGATGAAGCCGGAACACCAAAGGGATATATGAGATTTAACATAGATTCCGACAGAGTATTAAACTGCCAGAGAATAATCTGTGCCGATGTGGAAGGCTTTAAAGGACTGATGAATCTTGCCAAAAGCTTTGCCAGCGACCATCCTGCAATCAGATTCGTTCTTCCTGATGATTGGTATATAAGAGATTTCTTCCCGGAGTGGTCTTTGGGAGCAGGAGAAGTATCTGTGGCACTTCGCGGAATGGGAAGAGTGGTGTGCGTTAAGAAGGTCCTTGAGATGGCAAAGTATAAAGGGGACGGAGAAATTCGAATCAAGGTTTCGGATAATATAATAGAAGAAAACAACCGAATCTTTAAGGTTACCTTTAAAGACGGAAAGGCAGTTAATGTATCTGCTGATGCTTTGGACTATGATATTGCCATGTCCATATCTGACTTCTCCCGCCTTATTACAGGCTGCCTTGAGACTGACAGGATTGACTTCCTTGAGAAAGTTGATGTAAAATGTGACAAATCGCTTCTTGCAAAGGTATTCTACAAGAAGCCTTTGATGATTATGGAGTATTTCTAGATTGTACTAAAAAAAATACAATCTTTTTTGCAAAATCTTTAAAAAAGACTTGCAAGGCCCAAAACTATGGGTTATACTATCTTTTGCTGTGACATGATAGCTATGAAGCGCGAGGTTGCGGCCTTTATATGGCCGGTTTTCCGTGGAGCGAATGTCAAGTTAGGAAACTGACGACAGGTCACTGTACCAAAGAAATGTCTACAAAACAGTAGAAACGACGTGTGAAAATCCTCTTGAATTTACAGGATGAAATCCGGGATTTCGGAATGTGAATAAATAGGACACACACGGGAGAGTGTACAGTCACCGCTTGTCGTACTAAGTAACAAAAGTGCGAAAAGGAGGCGACTTTTTTTATGGCAACTCAGGTAATGAGAATCACATTAAAGGCGTATGATTATCAGTTAGTTGATGCATCTGCAAAGAAAATCATCGAGACTGTAAAGAAGAACGGATCACAGGTAAGCGGTCCCGTACCCCTTCCTACTAAGAAGGAAGTAGTTACAATTCTTCGTGCTGTACATAAGTACAAAGACAGCCGTGAGCAGTTCGAGCAGAGAACTCACAAGAGACTCATCGATATCATCACACCTACACCCAAGACAGTTGAAGCATTACAGCGTCTTGAGATGCCTGCCGGTGTTAACATCGACATCAAGATGAAGAACAAATAATTCTTCATATTAATAAGAAACAATGTAAACAAACCTCTACGTACAGATGAACACCCCGGATGTGTTCCGCTATGTAGAAATCAAGGAGGTAAAAAATGAAAAAAGCGATTTTGGCAACAAAAGTCGGAATGACACAGATCTTCAATGAAGACGGAACATTAATTCCTGTAACTGTTCTTTCTGCTGGTCCTTGTGTTGTAACACAGATTAAGACAGAAGAGAACGACGGATACAAAGCAGTTCAGGTTGGATTTGTTGATAAGAAGGAAATGTACGCTGACGGCGGCAAGGAGCTTGTTCACAGACATGGCGTTAACAAGGCTGAGATGGGACACTTCAAGAAAGCCGGCGTAACAGGTAAGAGATTCGTTAGAGAATTCAAGTTCGAGAATACTGAAGATTACAATTTGGGCGACGAGATTAAAGCTGATATCTTTGCTGCAGGAGATAAGGTTGATGCAACTGCTATTTCCAAAGGTAAAGGATACCAGGGCGCTATTAAGAGATTCGGACAGCACAGAGGACCCATGGCTCACGGTTCCAAGTTCCATCGTCATCAGGGTTCAAACGGTGCATGTTCATCTCCCAGCCGTGTCTTCAAGGGCAAAGGTATGCCCGGTCACATGGGTTGCGTAAAGGTTACAGTTCAGAATCTTGAAGTAGTAAGAGTAGATGCTGAGAAGAACCTTCTCCTTGTTAAGGGCGCTGTACCCGGACCTAAGAAAGCTTTAGTAACAATCAAAGAGACCGTTAAGGTTGAAGCTTAATGGGACACGCGAAAGGAGGAACTGACAAATGGCAAACGTAGCTGTTTATAATATGGAAGGCAAGAAAGTCGGAACCATGGATTTAAACGATGCTGTATTCGGTGTTGAAATCAACGAGCACCTTGTACACTTGGCAGTGGTTGGACAGCTTGCAAACAATCGTCAGGGAACACAGAAAGCTAAGACTCGTTCTGAAGTTTCCGGTGGCGGAAGAAAACCTTGGAGACAGAAGGGTACCGGTCATGCAAGACAGGGTTCAACCCGTTCTCCTCAGTGGACAGGCGGCGGAGTTGTATTCGCACCCGTTCCCAGAGATTACACAGTTAAAATGAACAAGAAGGAAAAGAGAGCAGCTCTTAAGTCCGCTCTTACAAATTCCGTAGCAAACGAGAAGCTCATCGTTCTTGACAAGCTTGAGCTTGATGAGATTAAGACCAAGAAGTTCGCTGAAGTAATGAGCAACTTAAAGGTTGAGAAGGGTCTCGTAGTTCTTGCAGACAACGACACAAACGTAATCGCATCTGCTAAGAACCTTGAGAAAGTAAACACAGCAGTATATGACAGCATTAATGCTTACGATGTAATGAACGCAGGCACATTGGTACTCACCAAGGATGCTGTTGCAAAGATTGAGGAGGTGTACGCATAATGGCAGACCTTAAATACTATGACGTAATCCTTAAGCCCGTTGTAACAGAGAAGAGCATGAATCAGATGGGCGATAAGAAGTACACATTCCTTGTAAATCCCGAGGCTAACAAGTCTCAGATTAAGGAAGCCGTTGAGAAGATGTTCGCCGGAACCAAGGTTGAGAGCGTTAACACAATGAATAACGACGGTAAGAACAAAAGACGTGGCATGGTAGTTGGTAAGACAGCTAAGACCAAAAAGGCCATCGTTAAGTTAACAGCAGACAGCAAGGACATCGAGATCTTCGCAGGTCTGTAAAATCAAGAAGCAGCTAATAACGTATGCGACAAACCTCACAGCTAAATCGTGTGGCTGCTCGAAGTAAGAACTTCGGTTTGTTCGCGCAAATAAAGAAAAGGAGATTTTGAATCATGGGAATTAAGACATACAATCCCTATACACCCTCCAGAAGAAATATGACCGGTTCAGATTTCTCTGAGATTACAAAGAGCACTCCTGAGAAGAGCCTTCTTTCATCTCTTAAGAAGAACGCTGGTCGTAACAATCAGGGTAAAATCACTGTAAGACACCACGGCGGTGGATCAAGACGTAAATACAGAATCATCGATTTCAAGAGAAATAAAGATGGTATCCCCGCAAAGGTAGTAGGTATCGAATACGATCCTAACAGAACAGCTAACATCGCTCTTATCTGCTATGCAGATGGCGAGAAGGCATATATCCTCGCACCCGAGGGATTAAAAGAAGGAATGAAGATCATGAACGGTGCAGACGCCGAGGTTAGAATCGGTAACTGCTTACCTCTTTCAGAGATTCCTGTCGGTGCTCAGGTACACAATATTGAGTTATATCCCGGTAAGGGTGGACAGCTTGTTCGTTCCGCAGGTAACAGCGCACAGCTGATGGCTAAGGAAGGCAAGTATGCAACCTTAAGACTTCCCTCCGGCGAAATGAGAATGGTTCCCATCATCTGCCGTGCATCTATCGGTGTTATCGGTAATGGCGACCACAACCTTATCAACTATGGTAAGGCAGGTAGAGTTCGTCACATGGGTATCCGTCCTACTGTTCGCGGTTCCGTTATGAACCCTAACGATCACCCTCATGGTGGTGGTGAAGGTAAGACAAGTATCGGACGTCCCGGTCCTTGCACTCCTTGGGGTAAGCCCGCTCTCGGTTTGAAGACTCGTAAGAAGAAACATTCCGATAAGCTTATCGTAAGACGTCGTGACGGTAAAGCAATTAAGTAATTGTAAATTTCGCTAAATTTTCAGGAGGAAAAAAATGGCTAGATCAATTAAAAAAGGACCCTTTGCTGACGCTCATCTCCTTAAGAAAGTAGATGCTATGAACGCAGCAGGTCAGAAGCAGGTTATCAAGACATGGTCCCGTCGTTCCACGATTTTCCCTTCATTCGTTGGACATACAATCGCTGTACACGACGGTAGAAAGCATGTACCCGTATATGTAACCGAAGATATGGTTGGACACAAACTCGGCGAGTTCGTTGCTACCAGAACCTACAGAGGTCACGGTAAGGACGAAAAGAAGTCAAAGGTAAATTAGTAGAAGGAGGTTTAGATCATGGCAAAAGGACATAGAAGCCAAATCAAGAGAGAAAGAAATGCTAATAAAGATACCAGACCTTCAGCTAAGTTATCTTACGCGAGAGTGTCTGTTCAGAAGGCATGCTTCGTCCTTGACGCAATCCGCGGCAAAGACGTAAATAGCGCTTTAGCTATCCTTACTTACAATCCCAGATATGCTTCAAGCATCATCAAGAAATTGTTAGAGTCAGCTATCGCAAACGCAGAAAACAATAACGGTATGAACAAGGACAATCTCTATGTTGCAGAGTGCTTTGCAAACAAAGGACCTACAATGAAGAGAGTACAGCCCAGAGCACAGGGCCGTGCTTACAGAATTGAGAAGAGAATGAGCCACATCACCGTTGTACTTGATGAGAGATAGAAAGGAGCTTAGTTAATCTATGGGACAGAAAGTTAATCCTCACGGCTTAAGAGTCGGTGTTATTAAGGATTGGGATTCCAGATGGTATGCTGATGCTGAGTTCTCTGATTTCCTTGTAGAGGACTTCGAGATCAGAAAATACCTTAAGAAGAAATTATATGCTGCCGGAATCAGCAAGATTGAAATCGAGCGTGCTTCCGACAGAGTAAAAGTTGTTATTCATACAGCAAAGCCCGGCGTAGTTATCGGTAAGGGCGGTGCTGAAATCGAAATCACAAAGCAGGAATTATCCAAGATGACAGGCAAGAAGGTTCTTGTTGACATCAAGGAAATCAAGAGACCCGATCGTGATGCTCAGCTTGTAGCAGAGAACATTGCACAGCAGTTGGAGAACCGTGTTTCCTTCCGTCGTGCTATGAAGTCCTGCATGGGCAGAACAATGAAGTCAGGAGCTCTTGGAATTAAGACCTGTTGTTCAGGACGTCTCGGTGGAGCAGATATCGCTCGTGCTGAGTTCTACAACGAGGGTACAATTCCTCTTCAGACACTTCGTGCAGATATTGACTATGGTTTTGCTGAGGCAGATACCACCTATGGTAAAGTAGGCGTTAAAGTCTGGATTTACAAAGGAGAGGTACTTCCCACCAAAGCTAATGCTACTAAGGAAGGGGGAGACAAATAATGTTAATGCCCAAAAGAGTAAAGCGTCGTAAACAGTTCCGTGGCACCATGAGAGGTAAAGCATTACGCGGTAACGTAATCAGCTATGGTGAATTTGGTCTTGTTGCTACAGAACCGGCGTGGGTTAAATCAAATCAGATTGAGGCAGCCCGTGTTGCCCTCACTCGTTATACAAAGCGTGCAGGTCAGGTTTGGATTAAGATTTTCCCTGACAAGCCCGTTACTGCAAAACCGGCAGAAACCCGTATGGGTTCCGGTAAAGGTACTGTTGAATATTGGGTAGCAGTTGTTAAGCCCGGACGTGTAATGTTTGAAATCGCAGGTGTTCCCGAAGCGGACGCAAGAGAAGCATTACGTCTTGCTATGCATAAGCTTCCCTGCAAATGTAAGATCGTTTCTAAGGCAGATCTGGAAGGCGGTGTATCGGATGAAAACTAATCAGTATGTTGCAGAGTTACAGAAGAAGACAGCCCAGGATTTAGCAAAAGAGTTAACAGATGCTAAGAAGGAGCTTTTCAATTTAAGATTCCAGAACGCAACCAACCAGTTGGACAACACAGCTCGTATCAAAGAGGTTCGCAAGAACATCGCTCGTATCGAGACAGTGTTAAGCGCTAAGGCTAAAGCTTAGGTCGCGCGTGGCTTAGAAAGGAGAAACAATCGTGGAAGAAAGAAATCTTAGAAAAACACGTACAGGTAAAGTTACCAGTAATAAAATGGATAAGACCATCGTTGTTGCCATCGAAGACCACGTTAAGCACCCTCTCTACGGCAAGATCGTAAAGAGAACTTACACACTTAAGGCTCATGATGAGAACAACGAATGTAACATCGGTGATACCGTCAAGGTAATGGAGACAAGACCTTTATCAAAGGATAAGAGATGGAGACTTGTTGAGATTATCGAGAAGGCAAAATAGTCTTATTTGGAAGGAGAAATAGCATGATTCAGCAGGAAACAAGACTTAAAGTTGCTGATAATACAGGTGCTAAGGAAATCCTTTGCATCCGCGTTATGGGCGGCTCTACAAGAAGATATGCAAATATCGGCGATGTCATCGTTGCTACCGTTAAAGATGCAACACCCGGCGGTGTTGTCAAAAAAGGTGACGTAGTAAAGGCAGTTGTTGTTCGTACTGTTAAGGGTGCTCGTCGTAAAGACGGTTCCTACATCAAGTTCGACGAGAACGCAGCAGTTATTATCAAGGATGACAAGACTCCGAGAGGAACACGTATTTTTGGACCCGTAGCAAGAGAGCTTCGTGATAAGCAGTTCATGAAGATTGTATCACTTGCTCCGGAAGTATTATAAGGAGGTGCCGATATGTCAACAATGAAGATCAAGAAAGGCGACACTGTTAAGGTTATCGCCGGCAAAGACAAAGACAAAGAAGGCAAGGTCATTTCCGTTGATCCTAAGAACGGAAAGGTAGTTGTAGAAGGCGTTAACATGATCACAAAGCATGAGAAGCCCTCAGCAGCAAACCAGAACGGTGGTATCGTTCAGAAAGAAGCTCCTCTTGACATCTCCAACGTTATGTACCTTCACAAAGGTAAAGTAACACGTGTAGGCTTCAAGATGGAAAAAGATAAAAAAGTACGTTTCGCTAAGACAACCGGCGACGTAATTGACTAGTACGGGAAAGGAGGTTGTTATAGTGAGCAGACTTAAAGATCAGTATAAGAATGAAATCGTTGATGCAATGATGAAGAAGTTCGGTTACAAGAACATCATGCAGGTTCCCAAGCTTGACAAGATCGTAGTTAACATGGGTGTTGGCGAAGCTAAGGAGAACGCAAAGGTTCTTGAATCCGCAGTTAAGGATATGGAGACCATCACAGGTCAGAAGGCTATTTTAACAAAGGCTAAAAAGTCCGTTGCTAACTTCAAGATTCGTGAAGGTATGGCAATCGGATGTAAGACCACCCTCCGCGGTGAGAAGATGTACGAGTTCCTTGACAGACTCGTAAATCTCGCACTTCCTCGTGTACGTGACTTCAGAGGCGTTAACCCCAACTCTTTCGATGGAAGAGGTAACTACTCTCTTGGTATTAAGGAGCAGATCATCTTCCCCGAGATCGAGTACGATAAGGTAGATAAGGTAAGAGGTATGGACATCATCTTCGTTACCACAGCTAAGACCGATGAAGAAGCACGCGAGTTATTAACAATGTTCAACATGCCGTTTGAGAAATAGGAGGAAATTAATTCATGGCTAAGACAGCAATGAAATTAAAACAGCAGCGTAAGCCTAAATTCTCCACAAGAGCATATAGCCGCTGCAAAATTTGTGGTCGTCCACATGCTACATTAAAGAAATACGGAATCTGCAGAATTTGCTTCCGTGAATTGGCATACAAGGGTCAGATACCCGGCGTTAAGAAAGCAAGTTGGTAAGGAAGAAAGGAGGCAATTCAAATGACAATGAGCGATCCCATTGCAGATATGCTTACAAGAATCCGTAATGCAAACACTGCAAAACATGATACAGTAGACGTTCCTGCTTCCAAGATGAAGATAGCAATTGCTGATATTCTTCTTGAAGAAGGTTACATCAAAAAATATGATCTCGTAGATGACGGTGCATTCAAGACAATCCACATCACACTTAAGTATGGTGCAGACAAGAATGACAAGATTATCTCCGGAATCAAGAGAATTTCAAAGCCCGGTCTTCGTGTATATGCCGGCAAGGATGAGCTTCCCAGAGTACTTGGTGGCTTAGGCGTTGCTATCATTTCCACAAACCAGGGTGTTATCACAGACAAGAAGGCTCGTCAGCTTGAAGTTGGCGGCGAGGTTCTTGCTTTCGTTTGGTAATTATTAATTCACTATATTCATAGGAGGTACGGGCATGTCACGTATAGGAAGAATGCCAATCGCAATACCTGCAGGTGTTACTGTTGATATTGCAGAAAATAACAAAGTGACTGTTAAAGGTCCCAAGGGAACTCTTGAGAGAGTTCTTGCACCTGAGATGGAAGTTAAGGTTGAAGGTGCAGACGTAGTAGTTTCAAGACCTAATGACTTAAAGAGAATGAAATCCTTACATGGATTGACAAGAACTCTTATCAACAACATGGTAATCGGTGTTACCGAGGGCTATGAGAAGAAACTCGAGGTAAACGGTGTTGGTTACAAGGCCGCTAAGCAGGGCAAGAAGCTCGTTCTTAACCTTGGTTTCTCACATCCCGTTGAGATGAACGATCCTGATGGAATCGAGACTGTGGTTGATGGTAACAACATCACAGTTAAGGGAATTGACAAAGAAAAAGTTGGCCAGTTTGCAGCTGAGATCAGAGACAAGAGAAGACCTGAGCCTTACAAGGGTAAGGGTATCAAGTATGCCGATGAGACAATCAGACGTAAAGTTGGTAAGACCGGTAAGAAGTAGATAAGGAGAGTGTAAAATGGTTAATAAAGAATCAAGACAGAATATTCGTGTTAAAAAGCACGCAAGACTTCGTAACCGTTTTAGCGGCACCGCTGAGAGACCTCGTCTTGCTGTGTTCAGAAGTAATAATCATATGTATGCTCAAATTATCGACGATACTGTTGGAAATACAATCGTTGCAGCATCCACCGTTGAGAAGGATGTTAAGGCAGAGTTAGAGAAGACAAATAACGTTGATGCAGCAGCATACTTAGGCACTGTTATCGCTAAGAGAGCACTTGAAAAAGGAATCAAAGAGGTTGTATTCGACCGTGGCGGTTTCATTTATCAGGGTAAGGTAGCAGCATTAGCAGATGCAGCCAGAGAAGCTGGCTTACAATTCTAGGAAAGGAAGACATAGAATATGAAACATACTATCATAGATCCTAGCCAGTTAGAGTTAAGCGACAAGGTCGTTACCATCAAGAGAGTTACAAAGACCGTTAAGGGTGGACGTAACATGAGATTCACAGCTTTGGTAGTTGTTGGTGATGAGAATGGACACGTTGGAGCAGGACTTGGCAAGGCTGTAGAAATTCCCGAAGCAATTCGTAAGGGAAAAGAAGACGCAATGAAGAACATTGTAACAGTAGCATTAGATGAGAATAAGTCCATCACACACGATTACATCGGTAAGTATGGCTCAGCTAACGTTTTGTTAAAGAGAGCTCCCGAAGGTACCGGTATCATCGCAGGTGGTCCTGCACGTATTGTTTGTGAGCTTGTAGGTATCAAGAACATTCGTACCAAATCTCTTGGCTCCAACAATAAGCAGAATGTTGTTCTTGCAACAATCGCAGGCTTAAGCGCTTTAAAGACTCCTGAAGAAGTAGCTCGTAACCGTGGAAAATCCGTTGACGAGGTATTGGCTTAATTCCCACAAGGGATTAAGTCTTTAAGAAAGGAGAAAATAAAATGGCTGAGAAGAAAATTAAAATCACTTTGGTTAAATCTACCATCGGTGCAGTTCCGAAGCATAGAAAGATTGCCGAGTCCATGGGACTTCGTAAATTAAATAAATCCATTATCGTTCCCGATAATGCTGCATCAAGAGGACAGATTCAGCAGATTCAACATTTAGTAAAAGTTGAAGAAGTATAAAGGAGGAGGAGACATGGAATTATCGAATTTAAGACCCGCTGAGGGCTCCAAACATAGCGACAACTTCAGAAGAGGTCGCGGACACGGTTCAGGAAACGGTAAGACTGCCGGTAAGGGCCACAAAGGTCAGAAGGCACGTTCAGGTGCTCCCAGAATCGGTTTCGAAGGTGGTCAGATGCCTTTATACAGACGTCTCCCCAAGAGAGGATTCAAGAACCGTAACACATTAAATATTGTTGCAATTAACTTAGAAGCGCTGGAAGCATTCGAGGATGGTTCTACCGTTACAGTTGAGACTCTCATCGAAAAGGGTATCGTTAAGAACCCTCGTGACGGCGTAAAGATACTTGGAAACGGAGAACTTACCAAGAAGCTTAATGTTACTGCAAATGCATTCAGTGCATCTGCAAAAGAGAAGATTGAGGCACTTGGTGGAACAGCTGAGGTAAAGTAAATGCTTACAACACTCAAAAACGCATTCAAGATTAAAGAGATCAGAAATAAAATTCTGTTTACCTTTGCAATGCTGGTTGTAATACGTATTGGTTCACAGCTTCCCGTGCCCGGTGTAGACAGAAACTATTTCGCAAATTGGTTTTCACAGCAGACAGGAGATGCTTTTAACCTGTTTGATGCATTTACGGGTGGTTCATTCTTAAGCATGTCAATTTTGGCACTTAACATTACACCCTACATTACATCATCAATTATCATGCAGCTCTTAACAATTGCAATTCCCAAACTTGAGGAGTTGCAGAGAGACGGCGAGGACGGACGTAAGAAAATTGCGTCCATCACCCGTTACGTCACTGTAGGTCTTGCACTTTTACAGGCAACAGCAATGGCTATCGGATTCGGTGGCAGCGGACTTCTTGTGCCTTACAACGCATTAAGCGTTGTCACAGTTGTTATCGCTCTTACTGCAGGTAGTGCATTCCTTATGTGGCTTGGTGAGCAGATTACAGAGAACGGTATCGGAAACGGTATATCAATCGTCCTTGTTATCAACATCATTTCACGTATGCCTCAGGATTTGACAGGACTGTTTAATCAGTTTGTTAAGGGTAAACCTTTTGCAACAGCTACTCTTGCTGCCATCATAATTCTTGCAATTATCGTTGGCATGGTATTGTTCATCATCCTTCTTGACAGAGCAATCCGTAAGATCCCCGTACAGTATGCTAAAAAGGTACAGGGCCGCAAGATGGTTGGCGGAAACACTTCAAGCATCCCCTTGAAGGTTAACACCGCAGGAGTTATCCCCATTATCTTTGCTTCATCCATTATGCAGTTCCCTATCATTATCAGCTCTTTGGTTGGTTATTCGGGAACCGGTGTGTGGGCAAGAATCTTGGCATTCCTTAACTCCGGCAACTGGTTTAAGTTTACAGAGTCAACCTGGTACTATACACTTGGTTTGCTTCTCTATGTAGTATTGGTTATCTTCTTCGCATATTTCTATACTTCCATTACTTTCAATCCTATGGAAGTTTCAAATAACATGAAGAAGCAGGGCGGATTCATTCCCGGCATCAGACCCGGTAAGCCCACCAGCGATTACCTTAACAGAATCCTTGGCTACATCATCTTCATCGGTGCTGTAGGACTTACATTTATAGGAATCCTTCCTTATGTATTCCAGGGACTTTTCGGAGCTTCAGTTTCATTCGGTGGAACAAGCTTAATCATTATCGTTAGCGTAATCCTTGAGACAATCAATCAGCTTGAGAGCCAGATGCTTGTACGTAACTACAAGGGATTCTTGAACGATTAATAACGCACATATAATGTCTTCCGGAGAGATTTTCTCTCCGGAGGCTTTGCGCGTTTTTTTCAAGGTTTTATATGAGAGATTCATTTAAGGGATTTTTCATACAAGATTTTGAAGAGCTTTTTTGGAGGAGACATAAATATGAAGATTATAATGCTTGGCGCTCCCGGCGCAGGAAAAGGCACACAGGCAAAGATGATTGCCAAGGAATATGGTATTCCCCATGTATCAACAGGAGATATCTTCCGTGCCAACATCAAGGAAGGGACAGAGCTTGGTAAAGAAGCTAAGGGATACATGGACAAAGGTTTACTTGTTCCCGATGAGCTTACTGTTAAGATTCTTCTTGACAGAGTAGCAAAGGATGACTGCAAGAACGGCTACGTGCTTGACGGTTTCCCCAGAACTATTCCTCAGGCAGAGGTTTTAGAAGATGCTTTGAACAAGCTTAACGATAAAATTGATTATGCAATCGACGTAAACGTTCCCGATGAGAACATCATCAAGAGAATGTCAGGAAGAAGAGCATGTCTTAAGTGCGGTGCTACATACCACATTGAACATGTTCCCCCCAAAAAAGAAGGAATCTGCGATGTCTGCGGAGAACCTCTTGTGCTTAGAGATGACGATAAGCCCGAGACAGTTAAGAACAGACTCGATGTATATCACAAGCAAACACAGCCTTTAATTGATTTCTATTCTGAAAGGAATATCCTCAAAACTGTAGACGGTACCGTGGATATGATGGATGTATTTAACGCCATCAAGGCTATCCTCGGCTAAGGAGGTAAGGAAATGTCTGTTTCTATTAAGTCAGCAAGAGAAATCGAATTAATGAGAGAATCCTGCAGATTGTTGGCGCAGGTCCACAAAGCACTCGGCGAGATGGTTCGCCCCGGAATTTCCACATGGGAGATTGATAAAGAGGGCGAAAAGATGATACGCGATTTGGGCTGCGTACCCAACTTCAAAGACTATAACGGCTTTCCCGCTTCCATATGCGTATCGGTTAATGACGAAGTTGTGCATGGTATTCCCTCAAAGCACAGAATCTTACAGGAAGGCGATATAGTTTCACTCGACGCCGGATTAATCTACAAGGGTTATCACTCAGACGCAGCAAGAACCCACGCTGTAGGAGAGATTTCCCCTGAAACTCAGAAGCTTATGGATGTAACCAAGCAGAGCTTCTTCGAAGGAATCAAGTTTGCAAAGGCAGGAAATCATCTCTATGATATCTCAAATGCAATCGATGATTATGTAACCCCCTTCGGATACGGAATTGTAAGAGAGCTGGTTGGACACGGAATCGGTACTCATCTTCATGAGGATCCACAGATTCCAAACTTCCGCCAGAAGAAAAAAGGTATTCTTTTGGAGCCCGGCATGACACTGGCAGTTGAACCCATGATCAATATGGGGCGAGCAGATGTGTGCTGGCTCGATGATGATTGGACAGTTGTAACTGAGGACGGATCTTACTCAGCCCACTATGAGAACACCATCCTTATTACAGAGGGTGAACCCGAGATACTTACACTTTACTAATCATTATATATAGAAGAAACAGTTGTTAAGGCAAACAGATATTATCACAGGAGGACTGCATGTCAAAATCTGACGTAATTGAAATTGAAGGCGTTGTTGTTGAAAAGCTTCCCAATACTATGTTCAAGGTTGAGCTTGAGAACGGACACATCGTTATGGCTCACATCAGCGGAAGACTCAGACAGAACTTTATCCGTATTTTACCCGGTGATAAAGTAACTATGGAACTGTCTCCTTATGACCTTTCCAAGGGAAGAATCATTTGGAGAGATAAATAAATTAGTTCTTGCATTATAGAAACTCGCGTGCTATAATGTAAAACGGTCTTTTTTGAAAGGAGGGTTTAACGTGAAGGTTAGATCATCAGTAAAACCGATTTGCGAGAAGTGCAAAGTTATTAAGCGCAAAGGAAAGATCAGAATTATCTGCGAGAATCCTAAGCACAAACAGAGACAAGGATAATCACCGATTCCTACAGTATTTTTGAAGGAATTAAGTGAGTTCTTGTCTATTCGAATATAGATAGTGAGCTTACGTGGAGATTACTTCTTGATACCGACTTTGTTTTGTAAATCGGAAAGATTGGCGAAACGCCAATTGGGCATGAAAAGTGCCTCAATCAATTAGTATCATTATTATTTAACGGAGGAAACGTAAATGGCTCGTATTTCAGGTGTAGATTTACCCAGAGAGAAGCGTGTAGAGATCGGCCTTACCTATATCTATGGTATCGGTAGAGCAAGCTCTAACAAAATTTTAGCAGCAGCTAAAGTTAACCCTGACACTCGTGTTAGAGAGTTAACAGACGAGGAAGTAAAGAGAATCAGTGAAGTTATCGATGAGACAATGATGGTAGAAGGTGACCTTCGCCGTGAGACAGCTCTCAACATCAAGAGACTTCAGGAGATCGGATGCTACCGTGGCAAACGACATCGTGTAGGCCTTCCTGTTCGTGGTCAGAACACCAAGAATAACGCTAGAACCCGTAAGGGACCCAAGCGTACAGTTGCAAACAAGAAGAAATAATAAACAATAATTTTTAATGGAGAAAGTAGGTTAGTTTAAATGGCTAAAGTTGCAAAAAAAGTAACAAAAAAGCGTGTAAAGAAAAACGTTGAACGTGGACAGGCACATATCCAGGCTTCATTCAACAATACAATCGTTACCCTTACAGATAACGAAGGTAATGCATTAAGCTGGGCAAGTGCAGGTGGTCTTGGTTTTAGAGGTTCAAGGAAATCTACTCCCTATGCAGCACAGATGGCATCTGAGACAGCTACAAAGGCTGCTCTCGTACATGGCCTTAAGTATGTAGATGTATTTGTAAAGGGACCCGGATCAGGACGTGAGGCAGCAATCAGAGCACTTCAGGCTGCAGGACTTGAGGTTACATCAATCCGTGACGTAACTCCCGTTCCTCACAATGGATGCCGTCCTCCCAAGAGACGTAGAGTTTAATCTTTACATATACAGTATTAAAATTCTTAAAACACGTTGGATGAAAGTGCCTTTGGCACTGTAAACAATATCAGAAAGGAAAATTTTAAAATGGCAGTTAACAGAGTTCCGGTTTTAAAGAGATGTAGAGCTTTAGGTCTTGAGCCTTCATATTTAGGCTATGACAAGAAGTCCAATAGAACATTACTTCACGGTGGAAAGAAGATCAGTGAGTACGGTCTTCAGCTCCGTGAGAAGCAGAAAGCTAAATTCATTTATGGCGTACTTGAGAAGCCTTTCCGTAACTACTACGACAAGGCTGATAGAATGAAAGGCCAGACTGGTGATAACCTTATGGTTATGCTCGAGTCCAGACTCGACAGCATCGTCTTCAGAATGGGCTTCGCAAGAACACGTAGAGAAGCTAGACAGATCGTTGGTCACAAGCACGTTCTTGTAAACGGCAAGAAGGTAAACATTCCTTCATACCTTTGCAAGGCAGGCGATGTAATCGAACTTACAGAGAAGGCTAAGGGCCTTAACCGTTATAAAGAGATCGCTGAGATTACAGGCGGCAGACTCGTACCCGAATGGATGGACGTTGATTTGGAGAACTTCAAGGGCACTATCAAGAATCTTCCCACAAGAGAGATGATTGACGTTCCTGTAGACGAAATGCTTATCGTCGAGTTGTATTCCAAATAATAAGAAGATTGCATTATTCAATCATAATAACGTTCGCGAAGGAGGGCATTTGCAGTGTTTGATTTTGAAAGACCCAGCATCGAGGTTGTTGAGATCTCCGATGATAAGAAATGTGGCAAGTTTGTTGTTGAACCCCTTGAGAGAGGTTATGGTATTACACTTGGTAACTCATTAAGAAGAATTATGCTCTCATCGTTACCCGGTGCAGCAGTAAGCCAGGTTAAGATTGATGGCGTACTCCATGAGTTCTCATCCATCCCCGGAGTTAAAGAGGATGTTACTGAGATTATCATGAACATCAAGAAGGTTGCTATCCGCAACAATTCAGAGACAAATGAGCCCAAGACTGCATTTATTGAATTCACAGGCGAAGGTGTTGTTAAGGCAAGCGATATTCAGGTTGACTCCGATATCGAGATTCTTACTCCCGACCAGGTTATTGCTACCTGCTGCGGTGGTAAGGATACAAAGCTTTACATGGAACTTACAATCACCAAGGGCCGTGGATATGTAAGCGCAGACAAGAATAAGCATGACGATCTTCCTATTGGTGTAATCGCTATCGATTCTATCTATACACCCGTAGAAAGAGTTAACGTAACCGTAGAGAATACCCGTGTAGGCCAGATCACAGATTATGACAAGCTTACACTTGATGTTCGCACCAACGGAACCCTTGCTCCCGACGAGGCAGTTAGCCTTGCAGCTAAGGTTCTCAGCGAGCACTTAAGCCTCTTCATCGACCTTTCAGAGACAGCTAAGTCAACAGACGTACTTGTTGAGAAGGCAGACGATGATAAGGAGAAGGTTCTTGAGATGAGCATTGATGAGCTCGAGCTTTCAGTTCGTTCTTACAACTGCTTAAAGAGAGCCGGTATCAACACGGTTGAAGAACTTACAAACAAGTCATCAGATGATATGATGAAGGTTCGTAACCTTGGTAAGAAGTCCCTTGAGGAAGTTCTTGCTAAGCTTAAAGAGTTAGGCCTTCAGCTTACAGCAGGTGACGAATAATTTACTAAAGATATCCGAAGGACAGTAATTCCAAAGTGTTTGTCCCCGGTTACTCTTAAATGGACTATTAACTGCATTCGGTAAGTAAGACCAAAGGGCGTGGCCGGATGTACCATGAAAAGGAGAAAACAAAATGGCAAAGTACAGAAAACTCGGTAGAACATCAGATCAGAGAAAGGCACTTCTTAGAAGCCAGGTTACAGCACTTCTTCAGCACGGTAAGATTGTTACCACAGAAGCAAGAGCTAAAGAGGTTCAGAAGATTGTTGAAGGTCTTATCGCTCTCGGCGTTAAGGAGAAGGACAACTTCGATCTCGTTAAGGTTACCGCTAAGGTGCCCGTTAAGGATAAGGACGGCAAGAGAGTTAAAGAGGTAGTTGACGGTAAGAAGGTTACCAAGTTTGACTCTGTTGAGAAGGAAATCAAGAAGGATCAGCCTTCAAGACTTCACGCTCGTCACCAGATGATGAAGGTTCTTTACCCTGTAACTGAGGTTCCTACAGCTGCTGCAGGCAGAAAGAAAGGAACTAAGGAAGTTGACCTCGTTGCTAAGCTCTTTGATGAGTATGGCACAAAGTATGCATCACGTAAGGGTGGATACACAAGAATCGTTAAGATTGGTCAGCGTAAGGGTGACGGAGCAATGGAAGTTGTTCTTGAGCTCGTATAATACGACGTACTAAAACCGCAGGTTATATGCCTGCGGTTTTTTGTTATTCCTGTTGAAGTTCTTTTGCTCCGTTGACGATGAATAAGGCATAATATATTTGCTTTCCGGGCACGCTCTCGCTACCTTCGGCTACTTGCGTTACTAAGCTCGAAAAAACCTCGCTAAGTAACGAGTGCCTCAGAGTACCCTTGAAAACAAATATATTATGCCTTATTCATCTGTAAGATCAGAGGATGAAACTGAAGGAGATGCGGTGGGCATTACCAGCTCTCCCTCGGAATTGATGTAGGTGTTTCCATCAGCGTTTGCTGCTTCCTCGTCATAATTATACGAGCTAAGGAGAACTATCTTGCGGATTGAATACTTTGCTTCATAAAATGCATAGAATGTGTTAAGAAAACGTTCCGCATCTTTTGCCTCACAAATCAGTTCTCCGTCCTTGACGTTCTGGTCGAAATCATAATAGTAAACATGTAAGAACATGTAGTGGTTGGGGTCGTAGTGGTCCGTGAACTTGTCTGAGATAAGTTCGCAGTAGAAGCCGTCGTGGGGCTCGAAGCGGCCTTCGATGGTGGCGCCGTTTGATAAAAGCGGGGTGCCGTTTGAGTTGGTGGCCTTTGAGGGCTCCGGAGCCTTGGTGGGGGCGGGAGTGGCCTCAGGGGTGGGGGTTGGAGTTTCGGTGGGAATAGGAGTGGCGTAGGCAACTTCAGGATTGTTCTCGGCGTAGATGTCTAAGGTGTCGCCGGTTTTGAAGAGAATCTTTGCTGCCACGGTCACTAAAAGTATGATTCCGAATATGGTTACTAAAGCTTTTATAATCTTGTCTCTGTCTAAGTTATTCATGTAAAAATCATATCAAAGAAGCATTCAGACTTCAAGAACAGCACAAAACTAAAAAAATCACACCTTTTCTAAAATAATGACACTAACAATAGCACGGGAGTTATTGAAGGTGTCTTTTTCTTATGTTACATTGAAATCAACTAAAAAAATGACACCATTTTTGAGGTGATTTGATTATGAAGATAAGAAGAATAGGATATATAGCCGCGGCATTGCTTTTAAGCCTCCTTTTGGGCGCATGCGGCACCGCAGACGAAAAAAATGATAAAGAGGTCAACAACGAAACCAAAGCCCCCATAACCCTTGATTGGTACATTAATTACAGCTGGTTTGTTACAAGATGGGGCGGCAATCTGGTTTCTGACACCATAACAGACGAGACCGGCGTCAGCGTTAACTTTATTGCTCCTGTGGGAAGTGAGGATGAGAAGCTGAATGCCCTTATTGCCTCGGATTCCCTGCCTGATATCATCACCCTTGGCTGGTGGGAGCCTCAGGTGGAGGAGATGATTAACAAGGGCATGGTTTATTCCCTAAATGACCTGGCAGAGGAGTACAACACCAACTTCTTTGACTACGCCAACGAGGACGTGGTTCGCTGGTATAAGCAGGAGGACGGTGACATATACTGTTACCCCAATTCCTTCTACACTCCAAAAGACGTGGAAAGCCATGAGAATATAGCTGCCAACCTTACTTTCCTTGTACGAAAGGATATTTACGAGGCCATAGGAAGTCCCGATATGACCACCAAGGAAGGCTTCTATAACGCAATAAAGGATGCGGTAGAAAAGTGCCCGGAGGTCAATGGTGAGCCCCTGATTCCCATCGGAGGTACACCCTTTGACGACAGCGGATGCGCTTCCTTTGACCAGTATCTCCAGAATTTTCTTTCCATTCCTCATGAAAAAAACGGAGAGTTCTACGACAGAAACACAGACCCCGAATACCTGGATTGGCTTAAGGTAATAAGAAAGCTTAACGAGGAAGGATATGTAACAGCCGATACCTTCGTGGATCAGAGGACACAGATAAGTGAAAAGATTGCAGATGGCAGGTATTTTTGTCTGATATATCAAAGAACGGACCTGGCAGATCAGCAAAAGCTTCTATACGCCAAGGATCCCGACTCCATATATATGGCGGTAGACGGCCCAAGAAACGAGGCAGGAGATCCGCCGGTTTTATCAACAGCAGGAATTGCGGGCTGGACCGTAACCATGATTTCAAAGAACTGTAAGGACCCTGAGAGAGCCATAAGATTCATGGAATATCTCATGTCCGAGCACGGCCAGAAGCTGGTGAGCCTCGGAGTGGAGGGTGTAACCTACGATATGGTGGACGGCAAGGCAGTTCTTAAGGATGAGGTAAGGGAGCTTCTTAATACCGACAGACAGGCGTACGATGCCAAGTACGCCGCAGACGATACCTACTGGATGCTTCAGGACACGGTTATGCAGTTAGACTGGATGCCTGAGATGGAGGAGCCCTTAAAGCAGCTTGCGGAGTGGACCTACCCCTACACCAAATACCTTGGACAGTACGAGGTTATGATGGTGGAAACCAGCAAGATGGGAGAAGCCTATGCCAGGATGAAGAAGCTTTGGAGCGACACTTTAAGGAAGCTTATCCTTGCAGAAAGCGATGAGGAATTCGACAGAATAGTCGAAGAGTACCTTAATGAGCGTGAACAGATGGGCTACATAGCCGTTCACAATGAAGAAACAAGACAGATGAACATTAACAAGCACAAACTCGGACTGGATTAAGAATGAAGATACGGGAGATTTTCAGAGGTTTAAAACTGAATATCAAGTTTACGGTTGTGATTATCATTGCAATCATGATTCCCATTGCCATTTTTGCGGGTGTGCTTTTTTACAATATCGAGCAAAACGCCGTTGAAACCAACAAGGCCAACATGGAGTACAGGCGGGAGCAAAGCGTCAGCAACATTAACAACTGCATTAACTCCATTAATATGGCAACACAGTTTTTCTTAAGCGATGAGGAGATGAAGGAAGTCCTTGTAAGGGCCAAGATGGGGGATGAGCTTACCAACGAGGAATTGGTTGCTTTCAAAAACACCGACATCAGAAACCTTGAACGTCTGGTATCCAACAACCCTCTCCTTTACTCCGTGAGAATTTTTGCGGCAGGGGACAACGTCCAGGAGATGATGCAGATTCTCTATAAGAACAAGAGAAGCCTGAATCTTGGCTGGAGAAGCGATGTTAACCGTGACGGGTGGCACTTTGGCGTGACGGATATGGCATTTTCTGCTCTTCTTACTAACACTGAGGATTCTTTGGCCTGCCTTGTAACTCCCATGAGTGACTACAGAGCGGGAGAAATAGGAATCGTTGAGGCGTCAGTGAAGATGAGTACGCTTTTTCCAAGTCTGTTTGAGAATAATGACAGCGAGTGGAACGTATTTATAGCCGATGACGGCAACATTTATTCTGCCGGGGATTTGGCGGATGAACAGGTGGCGGTAATACGGGAGTCCTTCGAGAGGTGGAAGAAGGCCGGTGACTCTGTGGATTACCACAAGGGACATAATGAGAAGCTTGTAACCACAGTTCTTTACAGAAAGGAACTGGGTGGAAGCCTGGTATTCGTAAAGGATATTACAGGGGAGATTGAGCATATTTACGGCATGAGGTCTGTTTTCATCGTCATGATGATTATTCTTCTCATCGCCATCTCCTTCTTCATAAACAGAATCGTTCAGGCCATGTTAAGGCAGTTCTATTCCATTCTTAAGAGCATGCGTGAGGTGGGCCACGGAAATCTTTCCGTGAGAGTCGAGAATCCCGGCAATGACGAGATGGGAGAGCTTGGAACCCAGCTTAACACCATGCTTGATCGGATTGAGAATCTGATGAAGGAAAACATTGGCCGTGAGGTAATGGTTAAGGATTCCGAGATCAGAGCTTTGCAGAATCAGATAAATGCTCATTTCATTTATAACGTCTTAGAATCCATAAAGATGATGGCTGAGATTGATGAGGAATATGAGATATCCGACTCCATCACTTCCCTTGGGAAGCTCCTTCGATACAGCATGCGCTGGGTATCCGGCAATGTATCTGTGGAGGATGAGCTTGAATATATCAAAAACTACATTGCTCTCATTAACTTAAGATATGACTTTACCGTAAATCTTTCGGTTAATGTGCCTGAGAATCTGATGGAGCAGCAGATTCCAAAGATGTCTTTACAGCCCATAGTAGAGAACGCCATACTGCACGGCATAGAGCCTCTTGGAGTGGACAGCACAATCTATATTAAGGCCACGACCGATGGCAAGGATGCCATAGTTGAGGTTACGGATTCCGGACAGGGCATGAGTGCCGAGGAGCTTGAGAAGCTTAACCTTCTTGTTAAGGGAGAGCTTACCGAGGTTAAAGAAAAGAGTAACGGAATCGGTTTACACAACGTGCAAAAGAGAATCAAGATGACCTTTGGCGAGGAATACGGAATGACAATTTCTGCCGCCAAGGACTGTTACACAAAGGTTTCGATTCGCGTACCTTACAGAAAAAGCGAGGGATAAATATGAAGACACTTCTTGTAGTTGAAGATGAAAAAATGATACGCCGGGGTATCTGCACCATAGCCAAAAGAAGCGGTGTGGAAATCGAAGAGATATTGGAGTGCGGCAACGGTGAAGAGGCTCTTGAAATAGTAAAGAGCAGAAATATCGACGTGCTTTTTACGGATATAAGAATGCCAAAGATGGACGGCATCGAGCTTGTAAAGGAAATTAACACTCTGGAAAACAAGCCTATAATTGTGGCAATATCGGGATATGACGATTTTTCCTACGCAGTCGAGATGATGAGAAACGGCGTAAGAGAGTACATTTTAAAGCCTGTGGACAGGGATAAAATATGCTCGATTCTTACAAAGATTGAGGCAGAGCTTGCGGATAACAGCAAGAAGCAGAAGGCCGAGCAGGACATCGGAAGGCAGCAGATCAAGTATCTTCTCACCAATGAGCCCGAGTCCAAAGAGGAAATCGAGACCCTTAAGGCCAAATATGACGGAGAGTTCTTCGGCGGCGAGTATGTGGTGTGCTGTGGTTGCAGGAAAAACGACAGGAGACCCCCCGAAGGTGAGGAAATCATATTTATACCGGGAGTCGGAGATTCTGACGTTTTTATCATAGAAAGAGAGAAGTTTGACGGGTTTCTCACAAGCGAGTTTGAGGAGTGCTACCTTGGAATAAGCCGTCCCAACAAGGGCATCGAGAATCTGAGGGAAGCATATATGCAGGCCTGCGAAGCCAGAAGAGCTGCCTTTTGCATGGTAAAAAGCCATATCTACGGTGATGAAGAGGCCAGGGTTCCGGAGGTGCTTATCAAGCAGGCGGCAGCCTATATTGAGGATGCGGCCATGAGCAAGAGGCTTCAGCTTATCGGCACCGGAAAGACCGATGAACTCATTGCCCAGTGGGACAGATTCTTTATAAGTGTGGAGAGAAGGCAGATTAAGGAGGAGCATTTTGAGGCGGCCCAGGAGCGCTTCATTGAGGATGCGGGACGGACATACCGTACCTCCCTGACGGAAGAAGACTATATGGAGCTTCAGATGTTTAGACATACCCTTTTGTATCCTTCAATTATCGAGTACAGGGATGCCTTCATGAACTGGATTCTTAAGCTTAACGAGAACATCGGAAACAGGGATGATACCAAGCAAAGCGACAGGAAGATGCAGCAGGCTCTTGCTTATATTAAGGAGAATTATAACTCCGATATTAACATGGCTGTGGTATCAAATTACATTTCCATGAACTATTCGCTGTTTTCCTTTTCCTTTAAGCAGTACACGGGCATGAATTTCGTGAATTACCTGAAGAACCTTCGAATGGATGAAGCCAAGAGAATGCTGGCGGAGACGGATATGAAGGTCATCGAGATAAGCCAGTGTGTTGGATATGATAACGAGAAGCATTTCATGAAGATATTTAAGAACGAATTTGGTGTGTCACCCTCCGAATACAGGAAGAATATGCAAAGATAAAAAAATGACACCGAAGTAAATATAAAATTACTTGTATAAAGTCACCTGAACTAATATGATATGTTAAGGTGACTTTATTGTATTAACTGAACAAACTAAAGTTTCGGGAGGAAACATGAACAAATACATTATAGACTGGGATGAATACGCTCGTGTGGCAAGAAAGGCCGCTGCCGAAGGAGCTGTGCTTTTGGAAAACGAAGGCAGGGTTCTTCCCCTTAAGAAGGGCGAGAAGGTGGCAGTTTTCGGGCGTGATCAGCTTAATTACTATAAGAGCGGCACAGGTTCGGGGGGACTTGTAAACACCAGATATGTGGTGAGCATCCTGGATGCCCTTCTTGATGAGAAGGACATTACCGTTGATAAGGAAGTGCTTGAGGTATACAAGGCATGGGTTTCCGAGCACCTTTTTGACGCCGGAAACGGATGGGCTACCGAGCCTTCAAGCCAGGAAGAGATGCCTATCGACGATGAAATGCTTAAGGCAGCAAGAAAGAGAAATGACAAGGCCATAATCATAATCGGGCGTCTTGCGGGAGAGGACAAGGACACTCCTGCTGGCAAGGGCGGATATCTCCTTTCAGATCTTGAGGAGGAGATGATTTCAAAGGTCTGTGAATCCTTTGATAAAGTAATTGTGCTTCTTAATTCAGGAAGCATTTTTGACATGTCCTGGGTCAAGAAATACAACCCCTCAGGTGTTATGTACGTTTGGCAGGGTGGCCAGGAAGGCGGAAATGCGGTTTGCGACGTACTTATGGGCAGAGTCAATCCCTGCGGCCATTTGACGGACACCATAGCCGAAAGCCTTGAGGCATATCCCAGCACAAAGAATTTCTCCGGTGAAAAAGTAAATCTCTACGCTGAGGATATCTATGTTGGTTACAGATATTTTGAGACCTTTGCCAAGGAGAAGGTACTTTACCCCTTTGGTTACGGCTTAAGTTATACCACCTTTACCCAGTCGGATGAAAAATGCTTTTTCCTCCACGATAAGCTGGAAGCTGAGGTTACCGTCACAAACACAGGTGACGTACCGGGAAAGAGTCTTGTTATGCTCTTTATTAAGGCACCTCAGGGTAAGCTTGGCAAATCCGCAAGGGTTCTTATCGGATATAAGAAAACCAAAGAGATAAAGCCCGGAAACTCCGAGACTGTATCCTTCAGGATTTCAGATGAAACCTGGGCAAGCTATGATGACTCCGGAGCTACCGGATACCGTTTCTCCTACCTTTATGAGGCCGGAACATATATAGTTTATGCCGGCGATAATGTAAGAAGCGCTGCTCAGATAGGCGAGTTTAACGTTGAGCGTGACGTGGTAATCAAGAAGGTGGACTCGGCACTGGCACCTTTGAGAGAATTTAAGAGAATTAAGCCAAAGCCCATCGGCGGCGGCAACTATATAGAAGAGTACGAGGATGTACCCACAAGGACTTACGAGCCAAGGGTTAAGGAATCTCAGACCAACGTAAGCTCCTATGAGTACACGGGAGACTTCGGATATAAGCTTTCAGATGTTTATGACAGACGTGTCGCTTTGAGTACCTTCCTTGGACAACTGACAGATGAGGATTTACGCTGTCTGGTACGCGGTGAGGGAATGTGTTCGGCAAGAGTAACTCCCGGTACGGCAGCAGCCTTCGGCGGAGTAAGTGACAGACTTGTCAGTTTTGGAATTCCCACCGCATGTGTGGCTGACGGCCCCAGCGGTATCAGAATGGATTGCGGAACCAAGGCTTTTGCTATGCCAAACGGAACCTGCCTTGCCTCAACCTTCGATGATGAATTAAATGAGAAACTTTATGAGTGGGAAGGAAGAGAATTAAGAAAGAACAGAATCGACTCTCTTTTAGGCCCGGGCATCAATATTCACAGAAACCCCTTAAACGGAAGAAACTTTGAGTATTTCTCAGAGGACCCTCTTCTTACAGGCAAAATCGCAGCCGCTCAGCTTCGTGGAATGGCCAAGTACGGTGTAACCGGAACCATAAAACACTTTGCCGGAAACAATCAGGAGAAGTGCAGACATACCGTGGACTCAGTTGTTTCAGAGAGAGCCTTAAGGGAAATCTACTTAAAGACCTTTGAACTTGCGGTGAAAGAGGGCGGTGCTTACCTTATAATGACGGGATACGGCGTACTTAACGGCGTATGGTGTGCCGGAAACTATGAACTTGACACCTCAATTCTAAAGAAGGAATGGGGCTTTGACGGCATGGTTATGACTGACTGGTGGGCTCGCGTAAACAGCGAAGGAAAGGACCCTTCAGTAAACGACCTTGCGGATATGGTTATTGCCGGAAACGATGTATATATGGTAATAAGGGACGCAGTTGCCAACGAGGATGTGGACAACCTCAAGGAATATATGGAGAAGGGTCTCCTCACAAGAGGTAAATTGGAGGAAAGCGCAGCAAGAATTCTTAAAGTCGTAATGCGCTCCCCCGTTATGGACAGGAGCCTTGGCAGAATCTCCGATGAAGAGAAGGAGGCCATGGAAAGCCTTGATGAGGAAGACAAGGAGGCATTCAACCTTGAGTACAGACCCATGGTTAATAACTGCCTTACAATTGACGGAAGTGATATAAATACCGCCAGAGGAAAGTCCTTCCTTATAGGAATAGAGGCTGAGAATCAGTGCAATCACAAGCTTACCATGGAGCTTTCGGTGGAGGCTTCTGATCTGGCACAGGTTCCCATAACCTTCTATGCTAACGGCATCAATTTCGGTACCGAAACCTTAAGGAATACTAACGGCGAAAAGATTGTAATCACCAGAGAAATCGGGTGGTTTGGCAATAAATACAACGCTGTGAAGCTCTATTTCGGTCAGGGTGGCATCAAGATTAACACCATTAAAATCACCGGCAATATAGACTAAAAAAATAACACCTTTTTAAAATTTATATAATTTTTCAGGGATTTTTGTCCTCCTATAATGAAACCATCAACAGACAAAAAGTTGGTTCAACATTATAGGAGGATTTTTTTATGAAGACTAAAAAGTTACTTTCAGTTCTTCTTGCCGGTGCAATGACATTAGGTCTTGTTGCATGTGGCGGAACAGACAACGGAAGCAAAGCTTCCACAACAGGAAGTACATCAGGCGAAAGTGCAGAGGTTAGTACTGCGGATGGGGCTACAGCTACTGGACTTGATGACAAGCTGGTTATCTGGACTTTGGCACAGGATCTGGAGCAGTTTGCTGAAAGATACAAGGAACAGACAGGTGTAGAGACAGAAGTTGTTGTTATCGAGCCTGCCAACTATCCTACAAAGGTTCAGACAGCTTTGGTTGGTGGCGAGAAAGAACCCGATATCATCGTTGGTGAGCCTCAGATGCTCGGTGATATGTATGACGCAGGTTTCTTCGCAAACCTTGACGAGCTTGGCGCTAAAGACTATGAAGGCCAGATCGTTGACTACGTTTGGGAAGTCGGTAAAGACGCTGACGGTATCCAGAGAGCAATCTCTTATCAGATTACTCCTGCAGGTATCTACTACAGAAGAGACATTGCAAAGACTGTATTCGGTACAGACGATCCCGATGAAATCGGAAAGCTCTTCAAGGATTATCCTACAATTCTTGAGACAGCTAAGACATTAAAGGCAGCAGGTTACAGAATTTTCTCATCTGACTCCGAAATCAACTACTTCTCAGGTGACTCAGCATGGGTTATCGACGGAAAGCTTAACGTTGATGAAGCAAGAGAGAAATACATGGACCTTGTAGTTGACCTCTATCAGGGAGACCTTACAGCTTACGCTAACCAGTGGTCAACACCCTGGTATCAGGCTATGGCAGGTTCCGTTCCCATCCTTACTGCTGAGATTCAGAACTACGAAGATGATTCAGTAAACGTTTGGGATGCTGAGTCCTTCGAGGAAGCTACAAAGGATCTTGAGAGAACAGAAGTATTTGCATTCGGACTTCCCTCATGGGGCGTTCTCACAATGAGAGACAACGTTAAGGAAACATCCGGACTTTGGGGTGTTTGTGCAGGTCCCGCATACGGTTTCGGTGGCGGTACATTCATCGGTATCTCAGCCAACTCTGAGAGAAAAGAGACAGCTTGGGACTTCATTAAGTTCTGTACATTAAACGAAGAGACGGCTGACTGGTGGATTGAAGTTTCCGAAGGTGATACAGTATCCCTGATTTCAGCTCTTGAGAAGCATGCAAACGATGAGAACGCTGTATACGGCGGAGAGAAACTTTACGCTTTCTGGCTTGAGCAGGCTAAGGGTATTGACTACTCAAAGGTAACTCAGTACGACAAGGCTATCAACGATGCCTGGGGACAGGCAATCGGAGCCATTAAGACAGGCGAGAAGGATAAAGAGACTGCAATCAACGATTTCTATGATCTCGTTCAGTCCACATATCCTGATATGATCATCGAAAGATAGAATATCTTCTTAAGTGTCAATTGTCACCGGGATTATGTCCCGGTGGCAGTTTGACTCCCCAGGGAGGCACCTTTTATGACAAAGAAAAAATCTAAAGTTACAGCTTACAACAACTGGGGCTATGCCTTCGTGGCTCCCTTCGTGATAGTTTTCTGTATTTTCAGTATTTATCCTGTATTAAGGACATTATACCTAAGCTTCACCAACCTTAAGGTTGTGGGTGATGCGGACATTATCGGTTTCAAGAACTATATCCGTGTTCTTTCAGACAAATTCTTCTGGATCGCTTTATGGAACACGGTAAGGATCTGGATAGTTAACATCGTTCTGCAGTTAGGCCTGGCTTTCCTTCTCATGATGGTATTTTCGGATGTAAAGTACAAAATGAGAGGCCTGCCGGTTTTCAGAATAATTTATTATCTGCCCAATATCATTGCGGCAACATCAATTGCATTCCTCTTCTCCACTTTGCTTGATTGGAGATACGGTACTTTTAACATAATTATCAAATCAATTTATGACTTGTTCGGAGCAAGATATAATCCGGTTAACTGGATCGGAAGCTCCGCCACAGCAGGCTATACCGTTGCGGTGATTCAGTCCTGGATGTGGTTTGGAAACTCCTTCTTAATGCTTATGGCGGGAGTTCAGAGTATTAACAGAGATTACTTCGAGGCGGCTGCCATAGACGGCGCCGGTCGTTGGACTATATTTGGCAAAATCACATTACCTCTCATCAAACCCATTATGATGTACGTGGCCATCACCTCTCTTATCGGTGGTCTCCAGATGTTCGATCTGCCCTTCCTTATGATCGAAACCGCATCAAGTGCATACGGTTCGGTCCAGACGGTAATGATGTATCTGTATAAATTCGGTTTCACAACAGGAACAACTCAGGTTGGATACGCATCGGCAGTGGCTTATGTGCTCTTCCTTATAATCCTTACGGTTTCTGTGGTTGAGCTTAAACTATTCAGGGGAAAGGGGGATAAGTAAATGGCTTTCAAGATTAAAAAAGGAATCCTGTATTTCCTGCTTGTCCTTCTTGCCTTAACCTGTATGCTCCCCTTCGCGTTAATGATGATTAACGCCACAAGAACAGGCGCAGACATAGTTTCAGGTTTCACTTTTATTCCCGGAAATGCCTTAAAGGAAAACTGGGAAACGGTTTTTGACTACTTTAACCTTTTCAAAGGTATCTGGAACTCAGTTCTTGTTTCGGTGCCCGCAACACTTTTATGTGCGTACTTTTCGACACTTACGGCATATGGACTGGCGTTTTATGAGTTTAAAGGAAACAAGGTAATATTCGGTGCAATCCTTGCATTTATGATGATTCCGGGACAGCTTTCACTGATTGGTTTCTATCAGTTGTGCACCAAACTTCACCTGGTTAACTCATATATACCCCTTATTATTCCGGCCATTGCGGCTCCCGGAACAGTATTTTTCCTAAGACAGTACATCTTAAGCTCCCTTCCAAAGTCTCTTATTGAGGCAGCGAGAATTGACGGAGCCAGCGAGATTTACTCTTTCCACAAAATAGTGACACCCATCGTGGCACCGGCTGTGGCAACCATGGGAATCATGGCTTTCATCGGAAACTGGAACAGTTATCTCTTACCCATGATCCTCATTAATAAAACTGACAAAATGACCTTGCCCGTTATGATGGCAACCTTAAAGGCTTCCAACCATATTAATTCAAACCAGGGAGCCATTTACCTCTCGGTTGCAATTTCGATTATCCCGATTTTGCTTGTTTTTATCGCATTTTCGAAATACATCATCAGCAGTGTATCAGCGGGCGCAATAAAGGAATGACATACTTTTTCTCATGTCCTCTCTCATTGGTTTGACAGGCACCTCCCCAACCCCCGGGGAGGTGTTTGTCGTATTCAGTCAGGGTCATTGTAAAAGTCTTTGATATCGAGTAAAATAATGTAGTTAAGTGTTTCCGGGAAAAGGTCATATTATGAGCATAGTAAAAGCTAAAGATCTGACATTTGAATATATAAGACGAGATGAAGAAGGCAACGTGGACGGCATAACCACCGCCATCGACAATGTAAGCCTAGATATTAAGGAAGGCCAGTTCATTGCTATTCTTGGGCACAATGGTTCAGGCAAGTCTACTTTTGCCAAGCACATCAACGCTATTCTTCATCCCACCGAAGGAACGGTCTGGGTGGACGGAATGGATACGGCTGATGAAGCCAATGTCTGGAATATCCGCCAAGAGGCCGGAATGGTTTTCCAGAATCCCGACAACCAGATAATAGGTCAGGTGGTTGAGGAGGACGTGGGTTTTGGACCGGAGAACATGGGAGTTCCCACGGAGGAAATCTGGCAGAGAGTGGAAGAGAGCCTTAAGGCTGTGGGAATGTATGAATTCAGAAAGAAATCCCCCAACCATTTATCCGGAGGTCAGAAACAGAGGGTTTCCATTGCGGGAGTTCTTGCAATGCACCCTAAGTGCATCGTGTTTGATGAGCCCACAGCAATGCTTGATCCCAACGGACGAAAAGAGGTTATAAGAGCAGCCAGGGCCTTAAACGATGTGGAGGGAATCACAGTTATTCTCATCACTCATTATATGGAAGAGATTATTCACGCGGATAAGGTTTTTGTCATGGAAAAGGGAAAGATAGCCATGGAGGGAACCCCAAGGGAAGTTTTCTCAAAGGTTGATGAATTAAAGGCCTTGAGACTTGATGTTCCACAGGTTACACTTCTTGCCTATGAACTTAAGAAACGTGGGGTTAAGCTTCCCGACGGAATTCTTACAAAGGAAGAGCTTGTTAAGGCTCTTGGATTATAGATTTTCACTTAAGGTGATATTATGTCGATTATTTTAGATCATGTATCTTACGTATATGACGCCGACACCAACATGCCTGTAAAGGCTTTAGATGACATTAATCTTGTTATTAATGACGGCGAGTTTATCGGACTTATCGGGCATACGGGTTCCGGCAAATCAACGCTGGTTCAGCATCTGAACGGGCTAATGAAGGCCACAAGCGGCACCATTTACTATAATGGTGAGGACATATACGACAGTGACTACAACAAAAAAGAATTAAGAAGCAAGGTTGGACTTGTGTTCCAGTACCCTGAGCACCAGTTATTCGAAGTTGACGTTTTTACCGACGTATGTTTCGGACCAAAGAACCTTGGATGGGACGACAAGAAGATTCAGCTCAAAGCCTATGAAGCTTTAAAGATGGTGGGAATTGAGGATGAGTATTTCTACCAGTCCCCCTTTGATCTGTCAGGAGGGCAGAAGAGAAGAGTCGCCATTGCAGGTGTTCTTGCCATGAGTCCCGAGGTGCTGGTTCTTGATGAGCCTACAGCGGGCCTTGACCCCAAGGGAAGGGACGAGCTTCTCAATAAGATATCTGAGCTTCGACGTACCACGGGAATGACTGTAGTGCTGGTTTCCCACAGTATGGAGGACGTGGCCAACTACGTGGACCGCATCGTGGTTATGAATAAGGGACGTGTCATGTATGATGATGTGCCCTCTGAAGTGTTTAAGAATTACAAGGAGCTTGAGGCAGTTGGACTTGCAGCGCCCCAGGTTACATATATTATGCATGCATTAAATGACGCCGGTTTAAAGGTTAACTGTGAAGTTACCACGGTTAATGAAGCGGCGGACGAGATAGTGAAGGCATTGAAAGGCCGAAAATAGATGTTACGAGATATTACCCTTGGACAATATTATCAATCCGATTCCGTAATCCACAGGCTGGACCCGAGAGTTAAACTTTTGGGAACTGTGGCTTTTGTGGTGTCTTTGTTTCTGTCGGATTACTTCCTCGGCTATCTTGTAGCCATTTTGTTCCTGGCAATCTGTGTTAAGCTTTCCACCGTGCCCTTTAAGTTCATTGTTAAGGGTATGAAGACCATTGTTTTTCTTCTTATTATAACGGTTGTTTGCAATTTATTATTCACAACGGGAACGACAGTGGTGTCATTTTGGAAGGTGACTATAACAGTAGAAGGCATAAGAATGGCACTTATGATGGCCTTAAGACTTTCGTTGTTAATTCTAGGTTCATCAATTATGACGTTAACCACCACACCCAACAACTTGACGGACGGAATGGAAAGCGTCATGTCACCTCTTAAGAAAATTAAGGTTCCGGTTCATGAAATCTCCATGATGATGTCCATTGCCTTAAGATTCATTCCCATTCTTCTTGAGGAGACCGACAAGATAATGAAGGCGCAGATTGCAAGAGGAGCGGACTTTGAAAGCGGTGGACTTATTAAGAGAGCCAAGGCTATGGTTCCCTTGCTGGTTCCTTTGTTTATATCTGCATTCAGAAGAGCCAATGATCTTGCTCTTGCTATGGAAGCAAGATGTTATAGAGGCGGTGAGCACCGTACCAAGATGAAACCTTTGAAATACAGAAAGAGAGACGGAATTGCCTACGGCATTCTGGTTGTTTATATAGCAGCTGTTATTATAGTCGGCAAGTTTGGAATCCCTGTTGGAGGATTTGTTTGGTAGTATGAAGAGAGTACTTCTTACGGTGGCTTACGATGGAACAAATTATCATGGCTGGCAGGCTCAGGATAATGCCAACACCATCGAAGCGGAATTAAATAAGGCATTGACCAATTTGGTTAATGAAGAGATCAGGGTTATCGGAGCAAGCAGAACTGATACAGGTGTGCATGCTCTTGGTAACCTTGCTGTTTTTGATACCGAAATGCAGATGCCTGCAGAGAAGTTTTCATACGCATTAAACGCCAGATTGCCCGAAGATATAAGGATTGTGGGATCTCGTGAGGTGCCTCTTGACTTTCATCCAAGGAAGACCGGCATGAAGAAAAGATATGAATATCACATCTATTCAGCCCCGTTTCCTTCACCTGTAAGGCGTCTCTATAGCCATTTCACCTATCATGAGCTTGATGTGGAGAAGATGAATGCGGCAGCACAGTATCTTGTGGGTGAACATGACTTTACATCTATGTGTAGTGTAAATGCCCAAAGTGACTCAAAGGTCAGGACAATATATGACATAAGTGTCATTAAGCATGGACCGGAGATTATTATCTCCGTTACAGGCAGCGGCTTCTTGTATAACATGGTCAGAATCATTGCCGGCACCTTAATGGAGGTTGGCATGGGAAGAAAGCCGGCGGCCTGGGTAGGCGAAGTCCTTGAAGCAAAGAATCGTGAGGCCGCCGGCCCCACCGCCCCCGCCTGCGGACTGGTGCTTGTGGGGTATGAGGAGTAAGAGG